>Ga0105045_10000194_pt1 | contig 39100 bp, 31 predicted proteins | sample MAT02_FD_78089 | JGI IMG/M metagenome (GOLD analysis project Ga0105045, IMG submission 78089) | Freshwater microbial communities from Lake Fryxell liftoff mats and glacier meltwater in Antarctica - MAT-02 (megahit assembly) | ecosystem: Environmental > Aquatic > Freshwater > Ice > Liftoff...
CAGGAAGTATCAAGAGTGTCGCCGTGTCGACGATCTCGACTCGTTCGTTGGGTGATGTGTGTCCGCAACCGACAAGAGCTCTGGAATCCACCGCGTTGGCTGCGGCTGGCATGACGACGCGAGCGGCTAGGTTACGAACGTCGTAGTGACGAATAACGGGTTCGTCAGCATGGGGGCCGGCGGTGACGATAAGCGTTGTTTCCGCCATGCCATAAGTTGGAAGGTGCGAGGAGTGCCGGAAACCAACTTTCTCAAACTTGCGACTGAATGCTTCAAGAGTACTAGCACGTACGGGTTCGGCACCGTTAAACGCGACTCGCCATCGACTCAGATCGAGCCCTTGCATTTCCTCTTCTGTAACTTTATCAACGCAAAGCTGATAGGCGAAATTAGGCCCACCCGACATTGTAACGTTGTACTTCGTAATAGCTCGAAGCCATCTAACTGGTCGCTGCAAGAACGACATAGGGCTCATCAATGCCAGCGGCAATCCTAGGAATACCGGGCTCAAAATCCCGCCGACTAGACCCATATCGTGATAGGTCGGTAACCAACTTGCACCGATTTCATCATAGACTTGCCCGAACAGGTAAGCGATCATCTCGCAATTACGAACGATTCGCTCATGAGGAAGTACGACACCCTTGGGAGTACCCGTGGAACCGGATGTATATTGCAAGACCGCTACATCCGAGGGGTTGATGTCGATTGGCGAGTACTGAATCGCGAGTGATCGGTCGACTTTGTCTGAAGAGATTAGTTTCATCGTCGACATCTCTTCACGAGTCGTGTCGTCCTTCATGATCTGTGTTGCCGTCGAATCGGTGGTGAGCCCAAACCTCGCGGCACAATCCTGAGCTATTCCCTGGATTCGAGAGCCCTTGCGGTTCCTCCTTGGCGGAAACGCGGGAACCGCAGCACAGCCTGCGTACAAACATCCGAAGAACCCAATGATGAAATCGAGTCCGGGCGGATACATTAAAATGCCGCGATCCCCAGGGTTGGCAATCTTGAGTATTTCGACTGCCACAGCCCGAGCTGCGTGATCCAATTCGGCGTAACTAAGGGTTTCGTCCTGGTCCGTTTCGCCGTCAGTCAACCAGAATGCGGTCGCGGTCGGCTGTATGTTCGCCCAATGGCGAAGGCTATCAACCAGGTGTGTTCGGGGAAAAAACTTGGGATTTACTCGACTTAAATCGAGCAAATGGTGACGGGAATCGAGAACGTTGGCATTCATTTGCTAATAAAGCGCCGAAGCGACGGTCCAACAGTGAAAAAAAGGACGTTTGGGCCTAATACGCTTTGCAACTTATCAAATTTACCCAACCATGAAAGTCGAAAGCAACCTATCTGAGTCTCAGTATATCCAAACACCAAGCCCAAATTATCAATTCTTCAATTCAATCGGACTGTTCCAACGGCATAGACCTCAGAGACTCACCGACAAGGAACATTCAGGATAACCGTTCTATTTTCAAATAAGCGGAGAGCACAATTTGAAGACAAACCCAAAAATCGGATCGCCTCATGGTAAATCACGCCCCGTTTCGCAAGTTGGGGATTTGTGGCAAACTGACAGTTACACTACAATCCTCTCGTCGTTAGAAACGATGAACCCTCTACAGTGGAGTCAATCCGTGCAAGTCAACGTATCAGCCCGTCATGGCCACTTGAAGCAAGAAGATCAATTATTGATTTCGGAAAAGGCAGAGAAGGTTCGGAAGTTCTACGACAGGATCAACTCCATAGCTGTTGTTGTCGATATGGAGCATGCCGACAAACCCCATGTCGAAATTAATGTTTCAGCAGAAGGAACAGAAGACTTTGTTGCGACAGCAACGGCCCCAACCGTTTTGGCTGCCTTGGATGGGGCTATCCATAAGGTAGAACAGCAAGTACGAAAGCACAAAGACAAAGTGACCGAACACAAGGGTGTCGGCCTCAAACACGCTGGCGAAGTCCAGGAGTGATCGTTCGACCGTTTAAATATTTTGGTTAATCAATGAAGTTTTCTGATTTTATAGCGGCCCCAGCCTTATTACCGAACCTTGTTTCGACTTCCAAAGAGACCGTCATTGGCGAATTAGTCGATGCTCTGGTAAAGTCGGGAAACATTCCGGCAAGTGATCGCGAGGATATTATTCGAGCGATCATGAAGCGTGAGGAATTGGGAAGCACGGGAATTGGTCGCGGTGTTGCAGTTCCCCATACGAAGCACGTCGGAGTCGATCGACTCGTTGGTACCGTTGGCGTCAGCCAAGAGGGTATCGAGTTCGATAGTTTGGATGGGCACAAAGCCGAATTGTTTTTCTTGCTAGTGTCTCCTCCTGATCGCCCTGGAGATCACCTTCGAGCCTTAGAAAACATTTCGCGACAATTAAGAAATGACACTTTCTGTCGTTTCTTAAAGCAGTCTAAAACCGGTGATGACATCTCGCAGCTCCTCAAAGAGGCTGACGACAACCACTTTGGTTCTTAAAATTACGGGTTCCGTTCCTTAGTTTTTGATAATTATGGGATATGGAAATTTGACCATGAGCCAATCTTTATCAACGGCGACGGTGCTCGTCAGTAACTCGCAGGGGCTGCACATGAGGCCGGCAAACCTGTTGGCAACGACTGCTAGCAAGTTTCTTTCGGTGGTTACCCTGAGTCGAGAAGGTCAGAGTGTAGATTGCAAAAGCATCTTAGGGATTCTTACACTCGGCGCTTTTCAAGGGAGTCAGATCGAAGTGCTTGCTGATGGACCTGACGCCGAAATTGCAATCGCAACTATCGTAAACTTGTTTCAGCGCGGATTTGATGAGCCTGCTGAATGAGCAATTTTTTGTTTCCGCTAACCCCTTGCACAAAGTAATCGAACACCAGCATGCTGGAATTGCAGGGCATTGCGGTATCTCCGGGAGTTGCGATCGGCCAGGCTTTGGTCTTCGACCGCGAGGGTTACCAGATTTCGCGGAGTCGCTCGGCTACGGCGGATGGTAACCAGGAATGGTTGCGTCTGAAGGCTGCTATCGACGTGGCTGCTGCCAAGTTAGATGCGTCCGCACAGGAAACGTCGGACAAGCTAGGTGCGAGGTTGGGCGGAATCTTTACGGCTCAACTTCAAATGCTTTTAGATCGACGACTGCATGAGGAGCTCGAGCAACTGATTCAGAAGCAAAGCTACTCTGCCGAGTTTGCTGTGAGCGAAGTACTGAATGGTTATGCCGCGGCGTTTCGTCGAGCCGGTTCAAGTTTTTTGGCTGAAAGAGCTGGAGACATTCGTGATATCGAGCGATCACTGCTCGAGGGACTCAGTGGGGTACCGACTCAAACACTGCGCGAAATTTCCAAACCTGCGATTATCGCTAGCCACGACCTAACGCCTGGCGAAACGGCAGTCATGGATCCTCGAAAAGTTCTCGGTCTCTGCACCGAAACTGGTGGGCCAGGAGGGCACACCGCAATTGTTGCCAGAGGACTTGAAATTCCCGCAGTAGTTGGCATCGGACCATTCTTACACCTATTGAGGGTGGACGATTCCATTATAGTGGATGGTCATTTGGGACGTGTCTTAATCAACCCCGATGATCACACGCGTGAACGTTACTTAGCTCGTCGCGAGCATCGACAATCCATCGCTCGCGAACTTACCGAACTTCGTGACCTACCCGCGTGTACTAGTGACGGCATTCGCGTGGAACTGATGGCTAACATCGAATTCCCGAACGAAGGCCAAGCCTGTTTGGATCGAGGTGCTGACGGAGTGGGTCTTTATCGGACGGAGTTTCTATACCTTGGAAGCGAAGCAGATCCAAGTGAGGAAGATCATTTCCAAGCGTATGTGCAAGTCGCACGTGATATGGCTGGGAAGCCAGTCGTGATGCGGACGCTCGACCTTGGAGCAGATAAGATGGGGATGACACCCTATGCACATCAGGAAAATAATCCGTTCCTCGGCCTAAGAAGTATTCGCCTCTCGCTTCGAAATCCGGCTCTGTTTCGAATACAGATCCGAGCAATGTTGCGGGCAGCGTCAGAGGGAGACATTCGGATTATGTTTCCTATGATCACGACTCTCGATGAATTGCGAACGGCGAGGTTTCTCCTTAGAAGTATCGCAGAAGACCTTCGAGAAGAGGGTTACGTCGTGCGAAACGACATCCCGATCGGTATGATGGTCGAAGTCCCAGCGGCTGTCATCATGCTTGATCGTTTCATTCAGGAAGTCGATTTCGTGAGTATTGGTACTAACGATTTGACTCAGTACGTGCTAGCCGTAGATCGTGGCAATGAAGCAGTTGCCGACCTCTACCAAGCTTGCGATCCGGCGGTTCTCAGGCTTATTCAAAAAACTTGGGAAATCGCAACCCAGCATAATATTTCAATCAGTGTATGTGGAGAAATGAGCAACCACCCAGCCCTCGCCCTACTTCTGGTAGGCATGGGTATTCGAGTGCTCAGTGTCGCCCCTTCAGCGATACCTGTTCTTAAAAAAGCAATTCGCTCGGTCACCATCGGTCAATGTCAAGCCATGGCGTGGCGAGCAATGCGTTTAGATACAGCCAAAGAAGTCGACGCATTTCTCCAAAATCAATTGGCCGGACTAGTCCCCGAGATGGTTCTCCAGGCTTAAGTCCGCGCTATTACAACAAACCAACAAGGATAATTTAAAGCATTATGAAGAAGGAAATGTTAATCAACGTGTCGCAATCCGAGGAATGTCGGATCGCGCTATTGGAGGATGGTCAACTCGAAGAGTTGTACACCGAAAGATCTAGCCAAAACAACTGGGTTGGCAACATTTACAAAGGTAAAATCGTAAATATCGAGCCGAGTATCCAAGCTGCATTTGTTGACTTCGGCGTGGGACGTAACGGATTTCTGCATATCAGCGACGTTGAACCGCAGTATTTTCGACAGGGTGGATATGACCCCGCAGACATTATGGATGACTCGCGCAACGACGTCGACGTCGAATCCAATGACGATGAATCCAATGACGACGAATCTAATGACGATGAATCTAGTGACGATGAAGAAGATGGTGACGATGATCCACGTAGTAAAAAACGTCGGCAGCCTGACGACGGTCGAGGTCGCGGACATGGTAAAGGACAATTGCGTAGTGGTCGGCCACGATTCAAGCCGCCAATTCAAGAAGTATTCAAACGAGGGGATGAGGTACTAATCCAAGTAATCAAGGAAGGGATGGGTACCAAGGGCCCAACTCTGTCGACCTACATCTCGATTCCCGGCAGGTATTTAGTACTGATGCCTGCGTTAGGAAGGGTTGGGGTCTCACGAAAAATTGAAGATGATGACGTGCGACGAACTCTTCGTCGCACCATGCTCGAACTGAATCCTCCCAAGGGCGTTGGTTTCATTGTTCGCACGGCAGGACAAGACCGAACGAAGAAGGAGCTTGCACGCGATGTCACTTACCTTTTAAGGCTTTGGAAGGTTATTGTGAAGCGGATTGAGAAGAACGTCGCTCCGTGCGATATCTACGAAGAAAGCGATATGCTCATTCGTACGATTCGAGATACTTTTACCGAAGATATTGACCGCATTATCGTTGATCAAGAAGAAGCTCATACACGAGCGAAGGATTTCTTGGAAATGGTCATGCCGCGTTTCGTAGATCGGCTGGAACACTACGATGGACGAGAGCCACTTTTTCACAAGTACAAACTCGAACAAGAAATAGCGAGAATCCACCAACGAGTGGTCCCTCTGCGAACGGGTGGATCGATCGTAATCGACCAAACGGAAGCGCTGGTTGCGATCGACGTTAATAGCGGAAACTTCCGAGGTGATAGCTCGGCCGAAGAGAATGCATTTCAAATGAACGTTCATGCCGCCAAGGAAATTGCTAGACAATTGCGACTACGTGACCTCGGCGGAGTAATCGTGAATGACTTCATCGATATGCATAAGGACAGCCATCGTAGAAAGGTTGAGAAGACTCTTCGAGATGCAATGCGTCGAGACCGGGCAAAAACCAAGATTTTGCGAACAAGTCCTTTTGGACTGATCGAAATGACTCGACAACGTATTCGCCCGAGCTTTAAAAAGAGCGTTTATGAAGACTGCCCTTGCTGTAAGGGAAGGGCTCTTGTTAAGACGCCCGAAAGTATGGCACTAGAAGTTTCGCGATTGATTATGCTCGCTTGCGAGATTCCTCATGTAAGCAAGGTCTCCGTACGTGTGCACGAAAATGTCGCTGCATACCTGAACAATAAGAAGCGTAGAGAGCTCATTCAGATGGAAGAACGTACTAACGTTAGCCTGTTGATCTTAGGTAGCGAAGCACTATACCCAGAGCACTGCGAATTGGAATGTCGCGATAAGGATAATACGCTCATTCCTATTAACATTAACTAAGAAACGTTGACAGTTCTCTCTAAACGCCAGCACAATCCAAGGGAAATTTTGCATATTGACGGCATTTTTGTACTCGTACTCAGCCGCAGGCGGTAATCGTAGTCGACGATTTCTCCTGGGCGAGTGCGAGCACCGTTTATTGAGCAGGATTACGATTTTCAAGCGTTCGACGCTGGCGATCAGCGACGAGCGTCAGATTTGGTCGGAAAATGAGCCACTCACGTCAAAGTAGATAGGGCCAATTGCAAAGCGCAGAAACTGGAATAACGAATATCGAACAAGGAATTCCGAATGATGAAAGGGGCAGCTACAGTGACTTCGAAATTCCTTGTTCGGTGTTCGATACTCTATCAGCTAAGCAATCTCGATAGATTCAGGACGTCATTGAACGTGACGAAGATCATTAACCCCAGTAGCATCAAGACGCCAGCTATCGTAAGTCGCATTTGCAAATTCTCGTTGACAGGCTTTCCCATAATTGCCTCTGCTATCAGAAACATCATGTGCCCACCATCCAATGCAGGAATGGGCAAGAAGTTTAACACGGCTAGGTTTGCACTAAGCATCGTCAAGAACACCAATAGATCAGGAAAGCCTTCGGATGCAGCACTTGTCGCCGCATAGAAAATCATTCCTGGTCCGGCCGCAGCTTTTCGCGGAACCTTCCAAGAGAAAACCATCTTGACGAATCGAAGAACTCCGTAAGCACGCTTTTTTATTTCGTTAACGCCCATGGCAAGGGCCTCTGGAATCGTATGCACTTGATGCTTCAGTTCCAGGGGCGTGTACATTAACCCACGATCGGGTTGGAACCATGTAGAGTCGTTTGCGATCACAACAGTGTGGTCGTTGACTTTGTCATCCAACGTGTAGACATGGATTTTTGTTCCAATGGGTAAGATTTGGGTTAGTGAGTGCACAAACTGTGCCCCATAGCCGTCGGTAAGCGGCTTTCCTTTGAGTAAGTCTGCGTAAGCCTCTTTGCCAAGCATCCCTTCGATAAGAACTGCCTTTTCCTCGTTCGCTTCAGCATCTAAGCGAATTTGCTTGATCGTATCTCCGACTTTCATTGATTGAGTATCGGATGCAATAACTGGCTCGTTGCTAGATTGGACCGCTGAGATTTTGCTGGATGGCGAGAAGACTAAACCGGCGCCAGGAATTTCGATACCAACTGGATTAAACTGCGTACCGCCATCTCGTAGCGAGAAAAATTCTGGAACAACCCATTCCAGATCGATCTTCTCAGGGCCGCGTTCGATAGTAAGCGTAACTTTCTGCCCACGACGTTTCGCAACCTGGAGTGGTAACGTAAAGGCATCCTCAATCGGTTTACCTTCGAATAGGGTTAGCTTGTCCCCCAGCTGAATACCTACTTTGGCTGCAATGGAATCGACTTGGATTGCCGACACCTCGCCGGGAGCAAAGCTAAATCCAAGCGTTCGACTCGGCAGTGGCTTCCATTCAACATCGATGACTTCGGTCGGCATATTGCCGTTACTATCGGCGAGGGCATCTGCCTTTTTGCGCTCCACCTGGAGAGTCACCGTTTGGTCGAAGAGGGGATGCACAATTCGGTTCAACTCAAACTCCATCGGTGCTGGGTTACCATCCGCAACCGGTAGCGGCTTGCCATTCACACCAATAATTAAGTCGCCAGGCTTAATCGCAGGCAGAATGTCTTTTGATTCGGCCCAATTTTCGGATAGGCTCGGCTTCAGTGCAACGCGATCGTTGAGCTTGGTTGTCAGAGGCATTAAGACACCCAGGCGCAATAAATATCCCTCTGGATCATGCCGACGCGTCCCTACAATATTAAAGCTAATTGGCTTTCCGTCTCGAATTGCCTTCACCGGGATAGGTTCGGTAGGAGTATCAAATCCTGCCAACGCAATCGATTCCACCATGTCTCGGTAAGCAAGCTGATCGTTCGGTTTTTCCATCTCGGCAACCTGAACGAACTTATCGCCACATTGCACGCCAGCCGCCCAAGCTGGGTCGCCCGGCATTACATCGCCAATAATGGTGGGCTCATAGGAAACGCCCCAAGAAAATGCGATCGCTGCAAACAGAATTCCGAACAGGATATTCATTACTACGCCAGCACTGATGATCACCATTCTGGCGAACACGCTCTTTGCAGGGAAAGACCTTGGGTCGTATTGAGCGCGTCCGACCGCTTCGGTATCGCTTGAAGCGTCGTCCGAATCGACTCGGACTCGCTCAGTTTCCTTTTCGGTGTTACGTGGGTCATCGTCCTGGCCGAGCATTTTTACATACCCACCCAGCGGAATACTACCGATCCCATACTCTGTTTCCCCCCATTGGAAGTGAAACAATTTTGCCGGTAACTTGATGGGGCCTAGGCTGATTGGGACGTCAAAGCCAACGTAAAACTTTTCACACTTAACTCCAAAAAACTTGGCAGCTAGAAAGTGCCCCAGTTCGTGAACGAAGATCACAAAACCTAGTCCGATTGTTACTTGCGTGATATTCCAAAGAGTTGCTCCCCAGCTAGCCAAAAAGTCTGGTTCGGCTGCGGCGGCCAGAAGTTGGTTACCAAAAACTATGTTCAGAGAATTCATTGTGGTATTTAGGGTTGTTATTCAATAAGAACAAATGCTAGCAACCAGCGATTCGGTTCAGCTCCTTGCGAGCCCACTGGTCCATGTCTATTAGATGCTTAAGGGTAGGAGAAGGGTCAAAATCGTGATAGTCCAGAACCTTTTTTGCGAGCTTCGCGATATCCGTAAAGGCGATTCGATGAGTCAAAAACAATTCTACGGCCGCCTCGTTCGCTCCGTTCAGCACGGATCCGGAAGTTCCCCCTGCAGCGGCGACCTCAAATCCAAGCTGTAGAGCGGGGTAGCGTTCGAGGTCAATCGGCGTCCAATCCATCGCAAAAGACTGCGTCCAGTCAATCGTTTTGGCCGGTCCAGGTAGCCGATCGGGAAACGTCAAGGCATATTGGATTGGCAGTCGCATATCAGGCGGACTCAATTGTGCAATTACCGAGCCATCCACGAACTCGACCATCGAATGAATAATCGATTGCGGGTGAACCACTACCGAGATTTTCGATGGGTCGAGACCAAAGAGCCACTTTGCCTCGATCACTTCCAAAGCCTTATTCATCATCGTCGCCGAATCGACCGTAATTTTTCGACCCATCGACCATGTCGGATGTGCTAACGCGTCTTCAACCGTAGCCTCTGCCAGTTTCTCTCTTGGCCAGTCACGAAGGCTTCCTCCGCTAGCGGTCAAAATAACACGCTTCACTTCCTGAACCGATCTACCGGATCGCATCGCCTGGAAGATTGCACTATGCTCACTATCAATCGGCAGAAACGTTGCACCGCTCGTCTTAGCCAAATCCATCATGATTGGACCGGCAACCACAAGCGCTTCCTTGTTCGCAAGAGCCAGTGTCTTACCGTGCCTGACAGCCTCTAAAGCACTTACTAACCCTGCACTACCAACAATCGCAGCGACGACAATATCGACTTCCGGCGATGATACGAGTTCAACCAAGCTGTCGCTACCGTAGTGGCGTTGGGTTTTCGATCGATTACCCGAGCTAGTAGCAGAGGGATCCTTAGAAATTCCCGTTAATGCTGCATGTTGAGGCTGATGCTTAAAAATCTGCTCTTCAAAAAGCTCGATTTGCTGATGCGCTGAGATCGCCCATACTGAAAATGGCTCGCCGAGACACTTGATAACGTCCAGCGTCGATCGACCAACGCTTCCAGTTGAGCCAAGAATTGCAACATTGCGACGTTTACCCGAATCCAACAAGCACCAGCTCTTCTATAGAATACGATTAGAGAAAATTACCTTCATCGTCGTAGCGCACGAAGGCGAAGTAAAAAAAGACAATAACCAGCATCGGTATAAGGGCAAGGAATATTGGGCTTATACAAGTAACCATGAAGATGATAACCGAAGCGAAAACCGTCCAAAGCCACCAGGTATCTTTTATGAGCGTCCGATATCTTTTCATTTTGTCATCCAGAACCCTTTAGCAAATCCCTCGAATCAGGTTCGTACCGAACGGTTCGCGTAGCAACAAGTAATACCAACAAACGCATTAATAACTGAACATATGTCGAACAAGCCGTCGGATACGCCTGAGTTTACCCCAATCGAGCCAGAAAGTCAGGACGGTGTACCTGTCCCCCTTCCAGAACACAAGCAAAGCGAAACACACAAAGTAGCAAGCAAATACCACCTTGCTCCAAGAAAATTTATGCAGTTTCTTGAAGCCACGAATCACCCCATGTACCTTTTCGATTCGCGTAGCCGCATTCGATTCGCGAACAAGGCGCTTTCCGACGTCCTCGGAGTGCCTCTCGAGGATCTTATAGGTTTAGATTGCACTAGGCGAGGCTTCAGCGATCATCACCAGCACGGCAAAGTTGCTTCAATGCTTTCTCTTCCGATAGAGGCGACTCGAGATCGAATCGTCTGCGTCCCGCTAACTTTCAAGGCCAATTCCGACTTAATTAATCCGAAATGTGTGCCGAAATCCAGCAACCATTGGACTGGCATCTTAACAATACCACTGGCGACAAGTGGAATGGCAAACGTTCGTTCTGACAGCAAACCGCGTGACAAGCACAAGGGAGTTCTTTGCGTTTGGATTAATGATACTTCCGGCATGGTCGATGCATCACTCCAATCTCCAGCTTGGTACGAAAGCCAAGATATCCAGGCTTCGCTCCTCAAGGCACGTGAGCTTGGCTCACAATTAGGCGATCTTGTCTCAATGGTCGGAACCAGTATTCTGGCACGCAGTCTTGTGAGCCAAGTACAATCGGCGATCGCTACCAACGTGAACTGCTTCATTCATGGTTCTATCGGTTGTGAACAACAGCGGGTTGCACTGGCTATTTTCGACCAGCGTCGACAACGTGAGGGGCGATCCATGGCTCAAGTCTATACGATGCCCATCGAATGCCGTTTGATGGATCGGATGTTGATCACTGAGATGTTAGATATGGCTGCTTCCCGAGTAGTCCCGCATTCATCTCGAACATCAGGTTCGTCGACAACGATTCCTCCGCTTACTCAAGTGACAAAAGGAAATGATGAGGTTCAGGTCAATATTTTGCTCGAGGGCATCGACAACCTTTCTGTTGACGCACTGGAGCCAATAGCGCGACTCTTAGATCAATTTCCGCACCTCTCAGTCATTGCAACCTCGCAACGAAAAAACTGGTTTTCTACCACGGAGGAGAAGAACTTACCAAATGGTTCCACCGTCGCGATCATTCAGGCGGGGATAGAAGTGGTCTCGATTCAAATTCCCCCCCTAAGTGATCGACTTGAAGACATACCGGCTATGACCGAACAGTTCTTGGAACACCTATGCCGTGCTTCGTTGACGAAAGAAACTCGCATGGCCAGCCCGACACTTCGTCGATGGCTTCAGTCCTACTCGTGGCCTGGAAACTATGACGAGTTTAAAAGCGCTCTCAGCTTTGCTTTCACCAACTCGAAGGAGTCGCAAATCGAGCCCCACGATTTGCCCCTGGCGATTCGAACGTTTGCTTCCCATGATTTGCAGGCGACCGCAACACCCGACTTGGCCTTAGACAAAGCTCTGGAAGATTTTGAACGTAAGATTTTGATACGAGCACTCGCTGCTCATCAGAATAATCGAGCTGCAGCCTCACGAAGCCTTGGAATTTCAAGGCCACGGCTACTACGCCGATTGGAACAGCTCAATATTGATTCGTTAACAAACACGAGCGACGAAAAGGAAAGCCAAACGCATACCAATCTAAACGAATCCGTTCCCAACGAATCCGTGCGGATAGATCCTGGGGTGGGTGAGGTAGTCACAAGAGATGAAAAAGCCTCCAAACCCACGATAGCCACTGATGCCCGGGATATCCAGGATCCAGACATCCCTATTTTTGAATCGATTGAGGATTAATGTTTGCCTATATCATCAACATGGAAAATGCCATAGAAAGATGGAAGTCGGTGGAGTCGCGATTCCTCAAAACGAGAATCCCATTCGAGCGACTTCCAGCAGTCAACGGTCGGATACTTACTCTACCAATCAAGGAATTTTCAGCGACTCTATACCAACGTCGACACGGAAAGCGCCCCAACCTTGGCCAGATCGGTTGCTACCTGAGCCATCTCGAAGGTCTCCGCCGATTTCTCGATTCAAGCCACGCGTTCGCTATTATGGCCGAAGACGACATTGCACCTGTGGAGGATCTAAAAATTATTCTAGAAAGCGCATTATGCTACTCCAGCACGTGGGATATCCTGCGACTCTCCGGCTTTCATAACAGCCATCCGAAAACCTACGTTCGATTGAATACTGGACTAGACGTTCAATATGCCTTAGCAACAAACTTTTCGCGTCTGTCAGGTACGGGTTCCTATATGGTTTCCCGGCATGCAGCACAGGCGCTTGTTGAAAAACTATTACCTATGACGGTTCCGATTGATCATGCGCTCGATCGCGAGTGGGTCTACGGACTGCGAGCGTCATCCATTTATCCGCTTCCGGTAGACCAAGAGTCACTTCAGTTTGCGAGCCAGTTACGAGCCGAAGACAACGAAAAGCTACCTGCCTTTCAACGCTATTGGACCGTCTTTCCCTACCGCGCGAAAAACGAAATATCAAGAGTCCTACACCGAGCGCGGCAATTGCGAAACGCCCAATACGCAGTCGCAAAAAGGAACGATTAGCTTGCCTCGGCTCTTGAAATAGAAGCTGTGCTGGCGATCGCCCAATACCGCGTCAGCGAATAGGCTTTTGGAGTGACCACCTGAGGACATTTTTGTGAATGTCCCTGTTGAATCCCCGGTGAGTGTCCCTGTTGAATCCCCAACCCGATTGGTCAGTCAGGATTGTAAAAGGTCTCGGTGTACGCGCCTACCGACTTGTAGCAGAGGCGAAAGCCGGGAAGTCAGCTAGATAGTAAAGTATTGGAAGGCGCTGACATTGGAGCTCACTCCTTCAAAGTCTGTCTTCGCATGGAACAGCGATCCAGCTTCTGGTGATAGGTGGCGTCGCTCTGGTGGCATATTCTCGACGGCAGTTGTAATCACTAAGTAAATCTTACCTTGCCACGGCAGCAATTGTGGACATGTATTCTGCGGCGACCCCGGAGTAATCCACGTATGCTCCAACGTTCCACCGTCCAAGGAATACTGCCGCGTTTCGCCATGTTCAGAAGGATTGGGATTATACATACTGATGATCACACTCTTCTCGTCAGGCGTCAGTGTCATTCCGTCTGGCACAGCTGAATCAGAAGTGAGATCCACCGCGATCGAAGCCTCGGAGGCGATTCCTTGAGCAAGGTCAATCACGTACGAGACTACTTTTCGAGTAGGTGAATCGATATCGAAAAGTCGGATTCGATTCTCGTCGATAGGTATGATCGCTTTGCCGTTACTACAAACTTGATCATCGCGCAAACGAATTAGCTGTTGATCAGCTGATCGGAACAGATAAAGCCCAGCTTTCTTAGTCTTGAATTCCAAGTCCTTGGTGCCGAAGATCAAATTGTCCTTCCAAACGATCCCGTCGTTGATAATCGTTCCTTGCCTGTCAGAATCGACACCGGTGTTGAATGGCTTCCACGATCCGTCAAGCGTCGAGAAAAAGCCCAGTTCATGCTCGCATCCAACCACGAAGATTCCAGGCTGGTCAGTCGGGAAAGCAAAACCTGGTCTTCCGGGGAGCTTGTAAGCGACGTTGGTCTTCTTATTCCAATTGAAAACGTTGATTGCCCCATTCAATGCATCAGGACCGTTCTGGATAGCTACCCAAGAGAAATGATTGAGGCCGCATGGATATGGCCCTTCGGGAAGGAACCTTAGGCCTTCGGTAACCGGGCGGTGCAAGACTTCGGCAATAGTTTTATTTGAAGACACGTTAAGACCTGGCAGGGTTGAAATGGAGAAGCAAGCAGGCGTGAAATGAAGAAGCGAGGAAGCGGTCTGACAATACGGCTATTCTACGCAGAAACGTCCGCAGTGGACCACTGCCCGTCAATACTTCTCCAAGTCTTTCCGGTTGCGTTTTTGTTGCAGAGTAACCATGGAAGGCGAGCCTGACGAACTGAGTCGTAGCTCGTTAATTTAGCAAATCGCAACATGGATCCTGGAATTCCCACGGCTGTGAAGCCAGGGTGGGAAGTGGCTGGGTATGGTCCGCCATGATTCATCGCAGCCGTTACGGCAACACCGGTCGGCATCTTATCGTTGAGGAATCGCCCAACCTTGGCAACCAATGTCTTGCTGATAACGTCGTAGGAAGCTTCGTCGTCGTTTCCCGTGTGAGAATAGATGGAGCCGGTCAGATTTCCTTCAAGACTCATTAGGACTTGATGAAGTTCTTCGACATCCTTGCAAAGAACCATTAACGCTGCGTTACCAAAAGCCTCCGTTTGGAATTGTTCTGGGGTCGACAAAAATTGACGTCCAGTGGCTTGGAGTATCGTATTGGTCAATGCACATCGGTCTCCCGAAACGATTTCGCCTCCAGTCAGAAGTGTAGCGCCGGATTCGCACAACGACTTAATACTTCGGCTAAGCGATTGCTGAACGGCTTTGCTGAGAAGCGTTCCCACCGGTGCAAGCTTGTATTTGCTGGCAACCTCTTCAATAAACGATCGCGCATCTGGCGAATCGACGAGCAGCACCATACCGGGGCTGGTACACATCTGCCCGACCGCTGCCAAGGCGCTGCCAACGTATTCTTCGACCAACTGACCGCGACGTTCCTTCAGCGCACCCGGTAAGATCACAACCGGGTTAATGCTTGATAGTTCTGCATAGAAAGGCTTACCCACTTTTGACGCAGCCTCGTAGAGCTTCAAACCCGCATGACGGCTTCCTGTATAGCCAGTCGCACCAACTCGAATATCAGAAACCATTTTTTCGCCATCCTCATGACTGGTTCGATAGATTAACTGAATCAAACTACGTGGTAAACCTAGTTCTTTGATCGCTTCCCAAGCCAATTCACCGAAGACCTTGGTTGTTCCTGGGTGAGAAGTGTTAGCTTTCGCAATGACGGGGTTTCCGGCAGCAATCGCCGCTGTGAAATCGCCTCCCGCGAGGCTATTAAACGCGAAGGGGAAGTTATTGGGTCCAAACACGCAGACAGGGCCAATGCTCTCGTAGATAGAACGAATATTGGCTTTTGTATCGATGGTAGCTTGGGCCCAAGAACCGATTCGAGTCGCCGCCGCCGCCGATCGCAACTGGTTATAGGTTCTAGGAAGTTCTACATCAGACAATCGAGGCGAAGTGGGAAGCCCCGTCTCTTGATTCGCTATGCTAATTAAGCGATCCTTGGCCTGCTCAATCTTGGTTGCATAAAGCTCAAGGAAATCCGCTATCCGCGTTGCCGGAACGTTCCGAAGTTGTTCAAACGCGACCTTAGAGGCCTCGAGTGCCGAATCGATATCACTCCAATTGCTGATGGGGAAGGACCCATCGATCGCCAAACCCGTCGCAGGGTTGTACGAGCTAAAGGTTCCCGATGCATCGGCTTCGCGCCAAGCACCATCAATCAAGACGAGAGCAGCCCCGGAGGATTTACCAGATAAAGGTTTATTCGTCATCGTCGAAGTCGTCATGATTGTATCTTTTATCGTTTAGTTGAGGTTTAGTTTAGGAAGTCAATTTACAGGCAATCGTGTTATCGTTAAGCGGGCTATTTCCCTTGGACGATTGTGTTGGATAAAGTGCCGATACCATCAATCGTGATTATAACAATATCACCCGGATGGAGCGTGAAGTCGCTATCAGGAACGACGCCCGTCCCAGTCAACATAAACGCACCGTGAGGAAAATCATTGTCCCTGAATAGCCATTGGACGAGGTCTTCGAACTCCCTAGCCATCTGGGCGATGGAAGTCTTCCCTGCAAAAACCTCTTTGGAGTTGCGGTGAATCGACAGTGCAATTCCTATCGATGATCGCTCTGGCATCGCATCGGCTAAAGTGATCCAAGGTCCCAGCCCGCAGCACTGATTATAGACCTTTGCCTGGGGTAAATACAAAGGGTTGTCCCCTTCAATATCTCGGGAACTCATATCGTTTCCGATCGTATATCCAACAATTCTGGCATCTCTGCTCAGAACTAGTGCAAGCTCAGGTTCAGGGACGTTCCAGGTCGCGTCCATTCGAATGCGAAGTGGGCCGCCTTGGCCGCTACATCGTGAGGGAGTCGCTTTATAGAACAATTCTGGTCGATCAGCCGTGTAGACTCGATCATAACAACTTGCCGCTGCTTCCGATTCTTCCATTCGAGCCGTTTGAGATCGCTTATAAGTTACGCCAGCAGCCCACACCTCCTGGTTATCAATCGGCGGTAACCAATCCACTGAATCGATCGCAATCGGATCGCCGACAGCAGTTAAAGTTCCAACGACTTCAACCAAATTCGTTGCTGACAGCAGGTCTCCAAGGGATGCAAAGCCAGCCGGTAGTATGTCGACGACTTGAACGAACCCCTCTTCAACACGAGCTACACAGATTTCAGAGCCTGTACGAACGCGAGCGAGTTTCATGGAGGTCAATCACCAAGTTAATATCTAGGTTGGGGAAGCTACTGAATCAACAAACATTATAAGATCGTTGAATAGCGTCATTCTGGCAACCCAGGAACGCGGTTTCAAGGAAAGGGGGTCGAACCATTTTTTGGGTATCCCATACTACGCAATCGAAAAGAGTCTGCACGCGTTTTGGGTAGTAACCTTTGCTATTTCGATTAGAGAGCATCCTCGAGTTTTAGCAATGCATTCTGCAGTATGAATCACGTTCGCGGGAGTGTTTGGTCGTCGACCACGATGAGGTTCGGGAGTTAAATACGGTGAATCGGTCTCGATGAGGATCCTATCGATTGGTATACGAGCAGCCACGGAACGAAGGTCCTCAGATTTCTTGAACGTTACCATTCCAGCGAAGCTGATATAGAGCCCTAGTTCCAGACAACGCTCAGCGGTCGACCACTGCCCGACGAACGAATGCATGACTCCATGAAGTGGGCGATCGAAATCGTTTCGACTCTTCTCCAGTGCGGCAAGCATTTCTAGCTCACAATCGCGAGAATGCAAAATGACCGGTAACCCTGTCTGGAAACTCAACGCCCAGTGTCGATTCAAGTTTTCGAGCTGTCGATCCCAAGGGCAATCATCCCAGTGCCTATCAAGGCCTGTTTCTCCCAATGCAACGACTCGAGTCTCTTTCGCCATACCCGTGATTTGCGTCCAGTCCTGATCGCTTGACTGATGAGCGTAATTGGGATGGATTCCAACACTTGCATAGATTTTGGGAGAGGATCTGGCGAACTGGGCTATCTCGACTCCTCGTCTGCTCGATGCAGATGTTGTTCCGACGCAAAGGATTCGTTCCACCTTCGATTTAGACGCGGAATGCAAAAAAAACTCTAAGTTCGAATCAATCGCTTCGTCTGCCAAGTGAGCATGTGTATCGAAAAACATTAAACTAAGTTGAAAAGAAGAAGCGAGTTATGTGATAGAAGACCGGTGCCGAAAAGCAAATGGTGTCGATGCGATCGAGCACTCCGGCATGTCCCAAGACGAGCGTTCCGTAATCTTGAACGTTTCGATTTCGCTTGATCGCAGACATTGTCATTCCACCAGCAAAACCTACGAATGCAATAATAATGCAGATGAGTGCTGCTTCTCCCATTTGGAATGGCGTTACTTTGTATAAACATGCCCCAACCAACCCTGCTGAGAGTGAGCCACCGATACATCCTTCCCATGTGCGAGAGGGACTAATATCTTTCGCAACAACATGCTTGCCGGCAATTTGGCCCCATGACCACTGGAGCACATCAGCGACCTGTGAAATTAAAATGAAGAAAAAGATGAGCCCCTCACTGCTACCAGACCATGGATTGTGAGATGAGTCGGCAAGCTTCAGGTCCAACAAAGCCGGGACATGCGAAAGTGCGTAGACGCATATGAGAAGCCCACTCGTAATCTGCGCGGATCGTTCAAGGAAACGCTTGTGATCGCCAGCCATCGCAATCCGCGCTGGAATAAACAGCGACGCATAGACGGGAATCATGATGCTGTACACGCCATAGAAATCGATTGGCTGACCCGATTTCCATTCCCAGTTGGTCTCGCCCAACGCAATGAGCACGTACTGAAGGGGAGTAAAGACGACGAGGCTCCAGAACAACGCACGATGGTCACCGCGTCGCGTCGGCGTCATGGTGATAAACTCACGAAAGGCCCAGAAAGAAATCAACCCAAATAAGATGATGATCCCGATATGGTGTACCACGAGCCCCAATACAACGAACAAACAAATGGTCCACCACGCTCGGAGACGCAACACGAATCTCTGCAGTTGAGCAGGATTGAAAGAAGAGTTCGGCTGCCGTGTGAGATACCTTGCGACCGCAGTGGCAATACCTAGCGCAATGACTACTGAGCTAAAAAGAATTAGTAAAGGATAACTTATCGCGCTCTTACTTACCGAACGAACCGGTTTTTGAAACGTGACAGGCCCAGCATTAACAGCCGTTTTATCGATTGCAGGTTCTTTTGAAACCAAGGGTTCCCCAATGTGGTTTCCCGGCGAAGTGTCACCGTCAGGGCTCGGGGCAATCGAGTCATTCGAAGGAGAATCCACTGGTAGAGAAGGTTGAACGACAACCTCTGAAGAGACCTCTGCAGGCGAAACCTCTTGAGCAACCGATTCGGTTGAAAGCATTCCGTGCAGGCCGACAAACAAAAGTATTGCGAATAGCCTGCGCATCGAGGTTTCTAAAGTCCAATTTCAGCAGAATCTGACAAAGGGTGAGCTTCGAATAGTAACCAGTTCCCGGCCAGACGGAAGAGCGAGTTACTAATTGATTCCTTTAGACCGTTACAAATTAGCTAATCCGAACGAATCTTCGTCAAACAAATTCACTCCGAAAATAGTAAATCGATGTCGATAATCAAATTGTGTGGATCGCATGGCGTCGTCAAAAATCAACGATAAATCGTAAAATCCTTACAAATTTAACTCGGATACCGCGTCTCCCGGAGTAATGCTTTTGAGCGATCCAGATGTATTTTTGATTCAAGAAGTTGAATCTGCATCCCCTGCGAAACTGCGGTTTCTGCTAATTCGTAAGGCACTCGGCCTATGCCAAGCCTGCGTAAGCATGTGGGAGGAAAAGCGATTTGAAGAAGCTTCCTCGTGGCTAATCCGCGTTCGCGAGATTTTGGCTGAATTGTTGAATGGAGTTACCGACCGCACAAATCCGGCCGCCAATAATGTCGCCGACCTCTACGTATTTCTTCTCAAGACGACTCTCAATTCCGAGCAAAATCGGGACTTGGTCGCACTTAGGACAGTGGCTGAAATCCTTGAGATTGAGCTTGTGACTTGGGATACTTTCGTTCGCAAGGAAATGAGCGACGGGATTGAGCAGCAACCCAGTAACGGAGATTCCGTCGACGCGACGATCGATGGCTGTATCTCGATGTTGAACTTGTTTGCTTAGGGACGGCCCTGGATAACGTCTCAATACCAACACGCAGCGCAAGCGAGTGAGTCGGCTCAATCATTGACATTCACCAACTTGCACTGCGTCTTGCTAATGGAATAAGCCTTTTAGCCTGTTACCCGTGAAGTCTAACGGGTGTCGGAACTTCAATGACAAATTTCGTTCCACGACCCAATTCACTTTGTACGGCAATTCGACCTCCATGAGCCTCGATGATTTTCCTTGCTGCAGGTAATCCAAGTCCCGATCCACCATCCTTTGTCGAGTAGAACGGTTCGAACATTTTCATTGCGGTCGTTTCTTCCATTCCGATTCCCGTGTCTATTAAATCGAGCGCGACACCGCCAGGTATTCCATAAGTTCTTGCAATCAATTGCCCGCCTTCAGGCATGGCTTCAATCGCATTTTTGACAAGGTTGATCAGCGCCGATTGAAGGGAATCACTGTGCAATTGAATACTTGGTAAATCGGGGTTGAGATACCTCACGAGTTCAATCGATTGCTTTTTCGCGAGAGCCTGGAACATGTCCAAAACAATCGCCACTTGGTCGTTCAGGTTTCCAGCCGTCATATCCATGTCGCGAAGCTTCGCGAACTTTAAAAAGTCGCGTAGAAGAGTCTCCATACGTTCACATTGCTGGCGAATCATGTCGACTTTAGCAACCGCTCGCCTCACTCCGGCCCATTCACTATCGTCGAGATCTTCTGCAAGGAGCTCGACATTCATGTGAATGACCGATAACGGATTCTTGATCTCATGGGCCAATGAACCTGCTAGCTCCGCCAATTCATGGAACTGGCGTCGAAGATCAGATTCCTTGGTGGGTAACGATTCCATATCTGTTCCCCGCTTTGAAGGTTCAACCGATTCGAGGAATCTCGAAGCCTGAACGTTGCTTTCTAGAGGTCAATCCAGCCGCTACATCGTCACCTTCGACCTTTTCCGTCACTGGATTCCATTTAATTTTGCGGTTAACGCGGGCAGCGATTGCTGAGAGATGACACATATTCATCGTTTGCAAATGAGAATAAACATCCGAAACTGGCAACCCACCTTCGCGAATACAACGGTAGAAATTTGCCTTATGCCACTCATAAGGCTTCTTCTTGTAGAGGTCCATCACCGCTTCTTCATTGTAAACATCCTTGTCCCAATTCTCTTCGATCGGCTTGCCGGTGATCTTTTCACGGTTGACGAAAACTCGTCCCTTGGAACCTTCAATCAGAACTCCATTGTCACCGCGACTCGTTACGTCGATTTCCATGCCGTTCTGAAACTTGTGAATAACCGAAAAGTCAGGCGACGTGTTATAGCTGTCGTCAACTGTTGAAAATCCATCCTTGTAAGGAACGGGATGCTTGGCATCGGTACCGTCGACTTCGATTGGGCCAGTTCCTTTCTCGGTCATACCCGCAGCCCACAACGCGATATCGATGTGATGAGCACCCCAATCTGTAAATTTTCCGCCGGAATATTCATACCACCAACGGAACTCGTAATGGCATCTTTCAACGATGTATTCGACTGGCTCCACCTGCCCTTGCCACATGTCCCAATCGAGGTTCGCAGGTGCGGTAGTCTTTTTAAATGGTCCACCAGTCGGACTGCCATTAATCCCACAGGTGATCTTTTGGATGTCTCCCAAGAGACCTTTTTGGGCCATATTCACCGCTCGCATAAACAGGTCACGTTGTGATCGCTGTTGAGTTCCAATGACGAACGTTTTGTCTGGATAAGCCAGGCAAGCCGCACGAATCAACTGGTTCTCCTCGATAGTCAAGGTGAGCGGCTTTTGGCAAAAAACGTGTTTCCCAGCTTGAAGAGCCTCGATGGCGATCTTCGTGTGCCAATGGTCTGGGGTTACTATGCTAACGACATCGATGTCTTTGCGGTCAAGTAGATTGCGATAGTCCTTAAAGACCTCCGCCTTCCCTTTGCCAATATTCTCGTCAGCTTTTGCTCGCTCTGCGTGATTGCTGTCGACGTCACAAACGGCAACGACATCACCAAATTGAGCATGCTGCTGCGCGTCACCAGTACCCATGCTTCCGACACCGATGCAACCAATCGTGAAGCGGTCGCTAGGGGCATCCGCGCGAACCCTCTGTGTTGTAGGGATATAGGGAACGAGGGCTGCAGCAGATGCGGTGAGGGCGGTTTTCTTGAGAAAGTCACGGCGTGGTGTTCGGGATGGTGAGACCATTTAATCTTCCTTACTTTTCTAGATGGGATATTGGACAGGATTAAGGTGGATGATTCTACACAAAGTTAAAAAAAGAGGCCCCATCTCCAGTCGGAAATCGGACCATTAATGGCAAGCAAATGCGCCTGAATGATGCTTAGCGACTCAAGATCGGCCTAAGTCAATTTACTCTGGAAGCTTATTCGTGGCTACAACGGGTAATGCACCAGTTAGCGATTTCATGAATTCGACTAGATCTGCTTTTTCCGAAACTGTCAAATTCAGTTTTTGAATCTTATTGCTCAGGTTCGGGTTGGGGTGTCCTCCTTTGTCATACCATTCGACCACTTCCTCCAGTGTGTTTCGGCTTCCGTCATGCATGTACGGACCGTGTTGAACGATGTTACGGATAGTGGGCGTTTTGAAAGCTCCACGATCCTTCTCGTCCTTGGTAACCGAAAATCGTCCAAGATCGGGTTCGGTCGCTTCTATTCCCACACCCAGGTTGTGATATTGCTCGTCAGTAAAGTTTGCTCCAACGTGGCAGGCGGAACAGTTCGATTTTACGTTGAAGAAAAGGGAACGTCCCCGTTTCGCTGCGTCGGACATCGGATGTGCATCCGATAAGGCCTTCGCCGAAGTAAATTTTTTGTACAACTCGGGGTCCTCCGATTTCAGTGCACCCATATCTTCCAGTTCTTCGGCGAACGCCTCTTCTAATTTGCGGACTGGTTCGTAGTAATCATAGGGGCTTGGACCGGTGACCAGAGCGCGTTCGAATGCTGCGATGGCTCGTCCTGCGTCATCGATGTTTGGCTTACGACCAAAGATTTTATCGAACTGCATTTTGTAGCCAGGGTTCGCCGAGATTAAGGTGGCGACGGCTTCATGGGAACTTCCCATTTCAATCGAATTCGCCATCGGACCGACTGCTTGCGCCTCAAGTGAGTTGGCCCGACCATCCCAAAATTGTCCTTGACTGAGAATCCGATTGAAGGATACCGGCGAGTTCCGATTGCCTGTTTGACCGTTAATTCCTATTCCGAATTGGCTGTTGAATCCATAGCCATGGTCCGGATGATGGCAAGAAGCACAACTAATCGAAGAGTCACCCGAAAGGCGAGTATCGAAATAGAGTTGGCGACCTAGCTCGATCTTAGCTCGGGTCAACGGATTATCTTCCGGAATAAAGATGGCATCTTTACCCTGGTCCAAACCCATCGGAAGCAAGACATCCAACGGAACATGATTCTTAGGATTGTCTAGGAAGGCCTTGATCTCACTTACGCTCAACTTGGGGCCAGCACTGGAGATTCCACGGGTTAGGTCCGGCGCGCCGAGCTTCACAACTTCCGGCGCTACTGCCCAGGTCACCGCTGGCATGGTTACGATGACACATATGATCGTACAAGCGATCCAAACGACTAAATTTCGACTCATTTAAATATACTTATTCATTATCAAGAGGGATGAACTTCGGGCTCTACAATTCAATTGGCTGGGTTCCAATCAGTAAGGATATCCGCAACCGTTTTGCTGTTTCTTATGAACTACTGAAAATCTAATACTAGGTTACACGAAAATCCGACACTTTTATTTGGCAGCCAGAATCGGACTGACTCTCGGCACAGTTAATTTACGCTTTTCGTTACTTTAGAAGTTTATTTGGGCGGCAAGCCTTACCGGACTCGACCGCGAAACCACTGATGTTAGGCGGGCGGCAGCCTGAAATCTACCTGCCCGTGATTCGGATGGGAGAGCGAGCCGAGCCTGGCTTTGGATCGGCAGGAGCCTCTCCCTCCCGGTAAAAACCATTCTGCCGCTCGTCTTAAGCTAAGGATTGGAAATGTCGTGTAGATTGTAATGCGAATCCCGACCAGTTCAAAATCCTAAGATAACAGTTGGACAAAGTCGGGTGCATTTCGATTTCTATCGGAGTAGTAAGGTAAGCGACGTGAGATCAATGTAGCCTGATCTACCTCCCCCGACGTGGGCAGAGTTACCCTCCTGAACGGAGCGTAAATTGAGGGCTTCTTCCAAATCAACGTTAGGTTTTTTTTCCGCTGCACACTTCAAATATAAGTTTAACCAAACTCTGGCGAGTTCGTCTACTAAAACTATTTCTAGACAGTTCAATCCGTCAAAAGCCCGTCTTTAAGGTTTAAGCAATGGTCGTGAAGTTGATCACAAACGTATTCCCGTGGCTTGCTGACTTGGACTATGCGATTCATACTAATTTACTTAAAGGTAGAGATCATAACGACACGTGCGGGACCGATTTTGAGATTTCCGATGAATGCTTCACCGACCAATTCCCAATGCTAGCTGTAGGACTGCGATGATTCCCGATACAGACATCCCGCCTTTAGATTCTCTTGCGGCCAAGCTAGTGGATTCGTTGGCTAGCATGAAGTCGTGCGTCATCGCGTTCTCGGGAGGCGTTGACAGTAGTGTCGTAGCCCAAGCCGCCTATTTAGCATTAGGGGATCAGGCTATCGCCATTACTGGCTACGGAGCTGCCGTGAGTGATGTTGATCGGCAGTGGGCTCGTGACGTCACCGAGTTCATCGGCATTCGCCACGAGCAGGTCCTTACTCGCGAAATTACCGATCCTAATTATCTACGCAACGATTCGAAACGCTGTTACTTTTGCAAAAGTCATCTTTACAGCAGTTTAGTAAGCTGGGCGAAGGAAAATGGATTTGAGCAAGTACTGTCAGGGACCAACATTGATGATCTTTCTGACTACCGGCCTGGGCTTGAAGCAGCGAAGGAGCACTCTGTTAAGGCTCCCCTCGTTAGTCTTAACATTGGGAAATCAACTGTGCGAGCACTTGCACGATTCTGGGGCTTGCCTGTCGCGGATAGACCGGCCAGCCCGTGCTTGGCGAGTCGGATTGCTTACGGGCAAAGTGTGTCAGAGGAGCGTCTCAAACGCATTGAGGCCGCTGAAGCATGGTTACATGACGCAGGGTTCTATGACGTGCGTGTTCGATTACATGGCGATGAACTCGCTCGAGTCGAGGTTTCTGAATCAGACTTCCATCGACTAGTGGAGCTTAAGTGCCGGGGATTGATTGACGAAAAGCTCAGGTCGATGGGATTTCAGTTTGTCACAATTGATTTGGGAGGCAGACAATCTGGTTCTCTGAATCGGACTCTTTTAGGCTCGTCTCAGTCGAACTCAGATCAGATGAATCGTACGGAGATGTATCAAACGCTACCCGTTTTGTCGCGATAGTTAACAACATTCCGAGAATCAATCCGATTTGCACGCAGGATTCCACGAGGCGTTCTTGGAATGCCGGAAATCGAAGGAAGTGTCGTTCGGTAAAAAGCATCTGGTCGTTATAGTTTTCGGCTCGATACAACACCTCTCCCTCGCGTCCATTGAAGGGAGGCCTATCAGACGGCATCAGGATAATGACCCGATCGTGGAACCATCCTTCTATACGGGCGTTTACGTAGGGCGAGATGGTTCTGGCGGTAGTCGTCGCTATGATCACCGCCATGATTATCCAAACACGATATCGACGAACCGAAATAGTCCAAGCCAGGATTCCCCACAAGAAAGAAAAAAGGACCGCCCCCCAGATCGCATGGATGAGTTGACGGTTCACTACACGGGAACCCAACCAATCGCCAGTTACTTCTGCTTGGAAGAAGCTCATTAAAACAGCGGAAAGTGTTAGACCGATCATGAGATCCATTAATCCGATCGGGTCTGGTTTGAACCTCGCCGAAAATAGACGCGTTGCGAAAGCAGCAACGCTCCTCATTCCTAGCCAGCTCATGCAAAAAAACGTAATCCAGTGATAGGCGTTTACTTCAACAACTTTTCGATTGAATGACCAGTCATGGAAGATGAGATTCCAGACGACAAAGACCACTACAGACATCGTCATGGATACCAACCATAGGAGAACCAAGGTAGTTCGCAATCGCTTTGCGGTTGAGTAGGGTTGCCAGGCGATGCGTGCCACGCATGCTTGAAATGGCGCAAAAAGTATCATCGTCCCGATTTGACTTGGGAGTTCCCAGACCACGCTAACCGCGATCCAACGAAGCAATGCAGCCGTTGCAATTGCGAAGAGTAGGTACCTAACAAAGAGTGGAACTACCAACGGATGCACTACCTTTTTCACCTCGCAATCGTCAACCGTACTATCGAGCGCACGCACGACGAAAATCGATAGGGTCTTTACGTACTGTTTTTTCTACTGGGCCCGTTCTTGCGTCGATCTCGCAATGGCTTGCTCCATGGTCGTCGCTTGGCTTCTTGACTATCTTCATGACTCGAAGCAAATGTTGGCAAGGGTAAAGAACCAACGAATGAATTCAAAGTTTTTTCGTCCCAATCGTTCCGTTTCGTCGAAATCGAACGGAAAATAGGGAGGCCTTTCTCAATCGCGATCGCCTCTCGTCTGGACCGGCCGTATGGATCGGCAACTCCATTATCCTCCCATGGCGATTCTCGTTCTTTCCAATCAAAAATCTTGGAGACCGTGTCACGGAGATAACTCCAGTAGGCGACGTTATCGGTCTGTAAGTAAAGCTGTCCTTCTGGCTCGAGCACACGATGTACGAGACTCAAAAAATCCGGCGTGAGCAATCGGAGCTTACGATCGTGAGGCGAGTGATACGGTTGAGGATGATAGATATGAATTTCAGTAATCGATTCCGAACTAACATACTGATCCAAAAACCCAAAAGCGCCACAAACCGCAAACCTCGTGTTATGAAGCCCCCGTTGGTTTCCTCTACGCGTTGCATATCGAATCACCATAGGAAGAATATCAATTCCTAGATGGTCGACGTCCCGTCGGCGCAAAGCAGATGACAGCACGAATCGCCCATTGCCACAGCCTAGGTCTAGGACGACCGGAGCTTTGCGTCCAAAGATTTCAGCGAAATCAAGGACTCCTGGTGGTGGCAGCTTCTTAATCGCCGTCTTTGCCCAAAGCTTAACATCGAGAATCGTTCCTGGAATCGGAATTCCCATTTCATACTCGACTGATTCATACTCGACTGAGTCCCGAATCGAATCGCAATCTTTAGTTGAAGTAGGGCTGTAAGGTGCCGTGGGATGAAGGGGTTTGGGCTGCATGGAAAAGCAACTTCCTGAAAATTCATTTGCGATGCCGGATAGGGTTGCAGTGAGAATGCTCACCAAGACCCGCAAATTATACACAGAGAGTCGAGCTAACATGTCAACCCCTCTCTGGGGCAGTGTTGACGCAACGAATCCTGCGTTACAAGATAAAAATCATTGATCCTAATTATCGGCTAAATTTACCTGACCGTTTCCGAGGGAACGAAAGTTAGCGTCGAGACCGTGAAACTCGATATTCGTCAGGTATTTGCGAGGGCTACTACCGATACTTTCAAAGGCCTAGTTGATTTCGGCTGGCATCACGGATTCGATGTTGCGGCGAAGTCATTGCGAATCACTTTTCGTCGCACGAACATCGGAAACAGGACAGAACGATCATGCGGATTTTAACATTTATAAAAAACACGGCAATCGGAATGGCTTTAACCGTGGTCGGGTTTTCCCTTACTAGCGCGGCTCACGCACAGTGTTCGTCTGGAAATTGCGGAAATGTTGGAGTCGCTGATGGTTACGGTGGGTATAGTTCAGTAGGTTATGGTTCCGGTGGTTATGGGCACGCGGTTCCGCCACCCTCGGGAGGACAATGGGGGAACCGCCACGTTCAGCCACTGTTCGACAACTACTTTACCCAGGGGAATGCGAATCGAGCTGAAGCCGCTTTGTATATCTCGCCCGTGGGTGTTCCTGGGTGGGTCGGCCATACGTATAATACCTATCAACCCCTTTATCCACACCACTACTTGTATAAGCACCACGACAGCTACCATTCCTATTACGACCAGGGATTCGGTTTGAATAGGACTAAAGCTAGCTACTGTTCTCCTCCGCTGCGAACAGCTATTCATGGTGCTGTTCGCCATTTTGAAATTCCTCGATAATTCACTCCGCATTTTAGCTATCGGATCCCATCCAATGAGAAGAATGTTTCTACTCGGCTTGACCGTCCTCGTAACCTTACTCGCAGGCGCTTCCTCAACGGCAACTTTTGCTTTTGGCCCGAATGAAGCTCGGCTCGGCAGCGGCGCAGCGGCTCAGCAATCTGGCGGATCTGACCTGATCAACTGGGCTCATCGATCTACTTGGGGAGACTACTGGGCACGAAACCAAGCCATGCAAAAGCCCTGGCATGGTGACTATTACTACCTTCGTACCGGTCAACCGACGGCGTTGATTGTTCCGCCGACAGTGATAATGCAAACGAACTATTCATGGGGCGTATCGCAAAACACGATGACACCGATTTACCATCAGTTTGGTCAAGGGCCTTCCGGCGGTGGCAGAGGGGGACGGTTTAAAGCAACCCCCTATTGGCCCAGCCACACCGATCAGTTCGGGGTTTATCCGGTACGCGGCCCTTGGTAGCCGGTGGCTAAGACTCCCATATTTATTATCCCTCTCAAAGGCAGAAACGTACAATTGCGTTTCTGCCTTTTTCTTTTGGTTTCAGATTCGACGTACATAAAACTCGACGATGCATTACAATCTTCCTGTCTTCAAAGTCATCAGAATTCAACGGATGTTTTAATGAATACTCGATTACGCCATTCTAAAGCAGTTTTTGCCATTTTCGTGGTGACAACTTTGCTACCTCTAGCCAGCATGAAAGCAGACAACGACACTATGCCTGAGAAGGTTCGATCTATCGAAGGGATTACGGAATATCGACTCGACAATGGTCTTCAAGTTCTGCTGTTTCCCGATTCAAGTAAGCCAGTTGTCACCGTTAGCATGACAGTAATGGTTGGTTCACGGCACGAAGGGTACGGCGAAGCAGGGATGGCCCACTTGCTCGAACATATGCTATTCAAAGGTACCGAGAACCATCCGTCCATTCCCAAAGTGTTGAAGGAAAGAGGTGCTTCATTTAATGGTACGACATGGTACGACAGAACCAACTATTACGAAACGCTATCGGCGACCGCTGACAATCTTGAGTTCGCTATTCGCATGGAAGCGGACCGATTGGTTAATAGTCTCATCAAAGGTGAAGATCTTGCTACCGAGATGAGCGTGGTACGAAGCGAATTTGAAAGTGGCGAGAATAGTCCTGAACGCGTCCTCCAGCAGCGCATGTTTTCCGGTGCGTATCAATGGCACAATTACGCGAAGTCAACAATCGGAAACCGGAGCGATATCGAACGCGTTCCGGTGAAGGCTCTTCGCGATTTCTACAAAAAATATTACCGACCTGACAACGTAATGCTGGTCGTAGCTGGCAAGTTTGATACGAAAGAAGTCTTGGGGCTCATTCAGAAGTACTTTGGCGTTTTGGAAGCCCCACCACGACCGATCGATAAAACATACACGGTAGAACCACCCCAGGACGGAGAACGCACGACCGTCGTCCGACGTGTTGCTGACTCCCAATTCGTGGGCACCACGTACCACATTCCCTCTGGAAGTGATCCTAGCTATCCAGCTATCGAAATCTTGGCGATGGTAATGGCCGACGAACCAAGTGGACGCCTTTATAAGAGTATGATCGAAACGAAGAAGGCTAGCTCCATGCAAGGGGGTGAATTCGCGTTACACGATCCGGGCGCTATCTTTTTTCTCGCAGAAGTCCCCAAGGATAAGTCTTTGGAAGACGCTCGTACCGCGATGATTACTACCTTGGAGGAGCTTGCAAAAGATCCGGTAACAGAGCAAGAAGTGGAACGTGCAAAGACACAGATTCTCAAAAGTCGCGAACTCCGCGCAGCCAATCCGAGTACTATCGCGGTCGAGCTTAGCGAATGGGCTTCTCAGGGGGACTGGAGGTTGTACTTCCTATATCGGGACCGGGTCGAAACGGTCACAGCTGCAGAGGTACAAGCGGCTGCGGAGAAATACCTTGTCCGAAACAACCGAACCGTTGGATTATTCATCCCTTCGGAAAAAGCTCAACGAATTGAAATCCCCGAGCGTATCGACGTGGCAGCGGCTCTACTGGACTACAAGGGGCGAGAAGCGATTAGCCAAGGTGAAGACTTTGATCCGACTCCGGAAGTCATCGAGGCGAGAAGCACGCGTGGTAACTTACCATCTGGAGTCCTCTTTAGCTTTTTGCCAAAGAAGACTCGCGGTTCGACGGTTCAACTATCGATGACCTTACGTTTTGGGGATGAACGTTCGCTGTTCGGAAAAGTGACCGCTGCCGAGTTTATTGGCCCCATGCTCCTCCGCGGATCGGAAGACTATTCGTTCCAAGAGATTAAAGACAAATTGGACCAATTGTTAGCGTCCTTAGGAATTGATTCTCGTCCTCAAAGTTTGCAGGTGAGACTTCAAACAAAGCGAGAAAATCTTATTCCTACTTTAGAAGTTTTGGGGTCGCTACTTCGCCGTCCCACGTTCCCAGAAAAGGAATTCGAAGTTCTTCGCGACGAAAGCATTGTGGGAACAGAATCGCAGTTGAGCGACCCACAGGCTCTTGCCCCAAACGCAGTTGCCAGGGCATTGAGCACTTACAAGCGAGGTGATATCCGATACACGGCAAGCGTCCAAGAAGAACTCGAAGATTTGAAGATACTCAAACTTGAAGATGTCAAGTCGCTTTACAAATCAATGCTTGGAGGCGCTTCTGGTGAAGTAAGTGTTGTCGGAGACTTTGATCCCGAAGCAGTAACCAAGAAGCTCACTGAGATTTTGGAAGGTTGGAAGGCCGAGATGCCCTACCAGCGAGCGGCGTCTGTCGCAAACATCGACGTCGAAAGACCAATTCAATCGATCGAGACACCGGATAAAGCGAACTCGGTTTACTATGGCAGCCAGCAATACGAACTTCGTGATGACAACTCGCAGTACCCAGCCTTACTGATTGGAAACTACATCTTCGGTGGTGGCGCGATTTCGTCTCGGCTCGGAGATCGGGTACGACAAAAGGAGGGGCTCTCATACGGAGTAGGAAGTGGTGTTTCGGCCCATCCGATTGATGAACGTGGTTCGCTAACCATCTTTGCAATCGCAAATCCCGACAATCGCAGCAAAGTCATTGCCGCAATCGATGAAGAAATGCGGCGGATCATCAAGGAGGGCGTCTTGGAGGCCGAGCTAAAGGAGGCAAAGGATGGTTATTTGCAGTCCCAGAAGGTTGGACGAACAAGTGACGCGAAACTGGCTGATCTTTTAGCGGTTAACCTGTTCGCAGGACGCGATATGTCGTTCTACGCTAACACAGAGGCTAAGATCTCCGAGCTCACAGTGGAAGACGTAAATGAGGCCATTCGGGACTACTTCGATCCAGATACTTTGGTCATCGTCACCGCCGGAGATTTTGCTCGGAGTGCAAACCCTGCCGCACCCCCACCAGTTCCTAATGGGGAATCAGCAGCAGAGAATGCCAAAGAAACAAGCGACGCAAAGTAAGGTCAACTCCGAGTTGGATTTCAATATTAACTGGATGGAAGGCAGTGTCGCATCGTGCTGCAATTCGAGGATGAAGCTCATGAATACTGGAATTCGATAGCCGATACTGTTAAGAGCCAGGACGAACACTCCATCAATGTATGGTTCATACCAAGGGACTTGTTGGTTGCTCTCGAAGCGTTGTATGGCGATGTTCTTTGTTCCGAGGAAAGAACTCGATTTGAAAGCATCCGCATCAAGGGGAAGAGCATCGCGAGGCTCGGCGCGCGAGTCCTCCTGAGGCGAATTCTTTCGATCTATCTTGATTGCCAATCGGCTGATCTAGCCTTTACTTATACAAGCTTTGGGAAACCGTTGGTTACTGATAAGGGAGGAGTAGAAAGAGTCTATTTTTCAGTGTCACATACGCGTGACGGGTCGCTTGTTTCCATGTCGCCCAGGGTGCCACATGCGGTGGATATCGAAACCCCCCGAGAGCTTTCAGACTTGGATTCGCTGAAGTATTCGGTGCTTGCGGACTCGGAGTTGGCCGATTTAGAAAAGCAATCATCAGCTAATAAGACGCTTCGATTCTTTGAGTATTGGACTTGTAAGGAATCAATCCTGAAGCTCCATGGTTGTGGACTTAGCGTAAACCTCAAAGCAGTTGCGATCGCGTTCAACAGTTCGGGCGAACCTAGTGTTGTCGCTTATCCAAAAACCTTCAATGCGACAGAAACCTCGGAACTTCTGGTTTGGAAGAATGAATCATGGATAAGTGAATCATGGATAGGCGCTATCGCTTCGCCGAAAGTCGCGAAGTCTATACGCCTTCTTTCGCCGTTCCCTCGATTGGAATAGCATCGCTAACTTTAGGTCTTCCTCGAAAGTGTAGGAAGGCGAACCAGAAGACGAGTCCATTAAGCAAATGCCAGATTCCGTGCCCTGTGAGTATATGATTTCCAGGTATGCAAAGCACATGCATGATGTCGAGCCACCAAAAAGCCCACGCGATAACGAAGGTCCATACCATCGCCCATGCCCATGGGCCGAGCTTAGCATCATAGATTCCCCGACCAATCACAAACACCACGATCAACCCAAACATCGGGCTAGCTAGCACCGATGAAATGGTCGATAGAACGGTAAGTACAATCGAGAGAGTGATGACAGAGACAGTAAAGATCCTGGGATCAATGTTCGGCGTTGCACGATATTGCTGAAGCGCCGCAAGGCTAAGAATGAACAGGAACATGCCACTCAGGTCAAGCGTCTCACCTAGAATTGTGTTCGAGGCATGGAAGAACGCGGAGGCTAACCCTGTCCATAAAGAAGCCGCGCCTAACAACCGTTCCAAGGGGCGGTTTGCATGGGCAATGATGTAAGCCCCTGCAACGATCGGTCCGATATTCGTCCATGTGTCGGCTGGATGCTTGATGAGGCCATCCAGCGTTTGCTCGCAAAACTGCATTCGTGCTGGCTCGAGCAACCAAGACAAGTCCATCCCGTACTCCTAGATCCGGTAAATTCGAAATGGTGTTTTCCCGTACACCGTTTATTGTTGATTCACGTTATACACAATCGAATATTCAAAACTAAGGGAGTACATAGGTATTTTTATTAGATCTTCGCGCAATCCAACGATTCTTCGCTAGAGCATTTAAGCAAACAAACGCATTCATACAGATTAAAATCGCCTGAAAAACTACCCCATTCGGAAAATTCAACCAAGTGTGCTAGGCCTACTTAACGTGCGAAAGTGAACCCACGCAGAGAACCGATACAACCTGAAAAGGTATTTTTGCTGAAAACTAGAGACTGCCATGGAGTTGTATCCACACGATTTGAATCGCCAGCCAGTGAGATTGGTTCGACCAAGTCCAATCGTGGTAATCGACTTGCTTGCGACGATCCTGATGGTGGTCGGAGTGATTGGCTGCCAGAAACCGATGAAGGTTGCCATGACTGGAAACCTCACCGGGAATGTGACTACACATCTGCCACCGGACAACACGGCTTCGCCCGTCGTCCAGCGAACTGTCCAAGGTGATTCCTCGCAGTGCTTAAAGATTGCCATCATCGATATCGACGGCATCCTGCTCAATCGTAATTTCAAAGGACTTGAATCCATGGGTGAGAACCCCGTGGCCTTGTTTCACGAAAAACTGATGGCAGCCCAGCGCGACCCGATGATCCGTGGTGTTGTGATTCGCTTGAACAGCCCCGGTGGAAGTGTCACCGCGTGTGATTTGATGCGGCGTGATCTATTGCAATTTCGGCAGATGACAGGAAAGCCGGTAGTGACCTCGATTTTAGATACGGGAGCTGGAGGAGCATACTACCTCGCAACTGCGTCCGACGCGATCTACGCCCACCCAACCTCGGTAATCGGTGGCGTCGGTGTCATTATCAACATCTATAACATGTCCGATACGCTCGAGCAACAAAATATCGAACCAACACCAGTAAGAGCAGGTGAACATATCGACTTAGGATCGCCAGCATTCAAGATTTCCAAAGACGGTAAGGGACTGTTGGAGGAGATCGCCAAGGAATTCCATGTCCGATTCAAGGATGCCGTCACCTCAACTCGACCTAATGTTTCTGAAAAGGATCTCGATGGTCGCGTCTTCACTGCCTCCTATGCGAAAGAGCATGGATTCATTGACGATACGATCTACTTTGATGAGGCAATTTGCGAGGCAAAGATTCTCTCGGGAGCTGGGGAGCATGTCAAAGTGGTCATGTTCCGACGAGCAAACGATCGAGCACTAACAGAGTTCGACATTACCCCCAACACACCAGTATCTCTGGCTTCTATACCTCTCAGTATCCCTGGACTCGATCGGGCCAAACTGCCGCACTTTCTGTATCTGTGGCAACCCGAGTCAAGTTTAGAATCGCACGCTTACTGAGAGAGTTTCCGACGAAACGTTCGTACAGCGTCTTGGACTAAAGGCGGTAGCTTGGATCTCAAAAGATTACGACCTTCAAACCATCCGTATGGCTCCGAAAAAACAAGATGAATCTCGATCAGGATCGCCTCTTCAGCAAACTTAAGAGGCGTTGCCTGAACGTATGCTGCTGCAACCGTGTAGGGGGAAGCAGCACCCAACTTCGCTTCTCCTACCTCGTTCTCGGTCAACGGATACCAACGTGCTGGTAGTGACATATCATCTTTGAATCGATGGTCTAGCCGAAATGCCATTGTTAGTTGGTCGTCAAAACGCTCACCTTTCGTAAAGGTAATGCCCGTCACATAGACCTTATCCAGGACGTTCGTCCTTAAGATTCCGTACGAGATTTGCGAATCACCCTGCTGCTCGATTAACTGTAGCTTACGCTCAGTGAGTTCTTCGCTTGTCAGTGGACGAGCCTCTTCGATCAAACCATTCACTTTCGATTTGGTAGGGACAGCGAGCTCTTGGAACAATTTTTTATTATCGATGTCTTTCAACGTTCCATGTGTCACAAACCATAGGTCGAGTTGTTGGACATGACCGCGATCAGGCAGATCCGCGACACCGCCAATCTTCAAGATGAATGGGCTGACAATCGTTTTTTTAGTAAATCGCTCGAGCTCCGTGTCACCTGCTATCGCGTTCATCGCTAACCTCTGATCGTCTGCGGACATTCCCTGGCTCATCGTCGGCGAAGGCAGCCTAACCACAAGAGTTTCATCCGCTACTGGGATACCTTTGACAATCAGGTCGCTCATTAACGAGTTTTCGCCTCGCAAATCGGCGCAGAATCCATTTGCGATAGCGATGGAGTAAAGTAACACACTGGCTGAGCTAGGTGAAAACCAACGCATTACAGAACCTATCTAAAATTTGAATTACTACTTTTGCATTGCTTCAGATAGCGCTTGTGACAGCTCTGATAAAGATTCTTTCGTAAAATTGCGTTCCGCTCCAATTCGTTGAAGCGCATCAGTCACTTTATAGACCGTACTGCTAGGCAATGAAACAATGGCAAATGCAGAGGAGGTCGGAATACCCAAAATGAACTGCGATCCATCCACATGCATGACGCGGTCTTCGACCATTGGTGTCTGAAGATAGTTAATCTGATTTTCGGCAAATGAAAACTGTTCGCCCTTTTTGTCCAACAACCAAACTACCGTTCCCACCTTACCGCTTTTAGGCGATACCCAAACAAAATACCTTGCGACCATTTTCACGTGCTTGCTATTTCTTAGCATGATTGAGGGCGCATCAATAACCATCGAGGTAGGGTTCTGGGCTACCACTTTTAGGTCATTTAGAGCTGCTTCGTTTCCAGACAAAACGCCGTCGCCAATCAAGCTTAAATCGAGACCAAATTGTTTTGCTGTACCAGACGTTACGACTATATTTCTCTCCTTAATCAATGTCGAAAAACCAATCGCGACCTTCTCCAACACGAAGCGGCCGTCGACCTGCTTTACATTTGCAAGATAGACTAAGTTAAACAAATCTGCGTAGAACTTCGCGACTTTACCTACAGCGGCTACGTCGCCCTGGGCAAGGTTTCCCTTTACGAAAAGTAGCATGTTAGAAAACCCTGTGGCATCATCCGCCCCGACGATTGTCCCGGGGGGGATACGGTCCAACGTCCGTTGTTTCAGAAGAACTATCGCCGGTGGTACTGCAGCTTGTTTTACTTGACCTGCCGGTATTACGGCTTGCCCGAGTGCCAAGCGACGGCTGTCCAGAACTTCGAACCCGGCATTCCAAGCAATCACCAAAAGAAGCAGAAAACAACACTTCATTGACCGCAACAAGTGAGATGAGAGGTGGTCGTACTGCGCGACAGTTCGTTGCATAGCCATTTTAGAATCTCCGAGTCGTTAATCGATTCCAGTTGCGAAAATCGCAAACTTGAATCACTCGGAAAGCTATCACAATTTAAGGGTATAAGTCAACAATAATTCTCGATTAAACTCGATACAGAGTGCATCCTACCTGGACTCCTGGGCATACGCTGGCAATCAGGATCACATCGCCAGCCCGGAATTGTCCGATCGTTCTCCCTGTTTCGAGAGCTAGCGGAAAGGTCGATGAAAGTGGATTCCCATTCTGATCCGGCTTTAAGTCAATCAGTTTCGCCGGATCAAACGCCATACGATCAGCGAATTCATGTATCCAAGCATCCGTGTGCTGGGTTGGAAGAATCCAATCAATCTCGGAGAACGAAACATCATTTTCTTTAAAAAACTCTTCAATCCCTTCGACCAAGCAGTCCAACAGTATCGGCCAGATATCTCCATCATCATTGCATGTAAGATAGATACGACTTCCATCTTCGTGCCATCCTGCGTGAACTTCTCGTAGTTTGGCATGGTTGGCAAAATCTGTAAATCCAAAGCAAAGGAAGCCCGAATCCCCCGTGGATTCTTGGAGGACAATAGCCGACGCCATGGAGCGGACGCCTAACGTGTGATCGGGTCTTCGCGTGATGTTATTCTCAACTTCTGATGCGAGAACCATCACCTTGTTCGCTCGACCGACGCGAGTGAATTCGGTAGCGAGATAAACGGATTTTAAAAAGCCCACTTCACCATTTGTAACGTCGAATGCGAAGGTTTTTTTCTCATCTTGAGGTTCTCGGTCGTCATTCATGCCTAAGACGCCAGCCGTCAACGCCGCGATTGCTGGCTCCATAAGAAACTCGCTACGATAAGTACATGCAGCTATGAGGAGGTTCATGTCATTTCGATCGTGCTTGGATCGCTTAAGGCACTCTTCTGCTGCCTCCGCGAGCAATGTGACTGTATCAGGTTCGTTTTCGCCTGGGTAATGGACTATTCCGTAAGCTTCAATCTCTAGCTGGACGGGCATCACGAAGACATCGTCTTCTTGCTCTTCCTTCGTTGACGCTGGATCTGTTGACACTGGATCTGTTGACACTGGTTGCCGCATTCGACTTGGCAAATCATCCATTATGTAGAGGGCGGTTCCGGTTGACTGGCCGGAACCCGAGATGCAGAACACAATTGACTCGCCCGCATTGATTTTTTCTTCCTGAATCGCATCGTGCAACGCAACAAAGTGGGCGTTACTGGACGTGTTACCACGGTATCGAAGGTTGTTGATCAATCGGTCGGTATAGTCAAAGCCCAGCAGTTTACGTAGCTCCCGCATACCTGCTTTCATTGTGAGCTCAGAAGTTTGGTGTGGGATAACATGCTGAACCTGTTCATGTTGCCAGTTGTTGCGACTGAGAACTAATTTCGCATGCTTCGCGACGTGAGGAATGACCGCTTCGGTAACCTTGATGGAGTCAGTAAACATAGCCGCTCCACCATGTGACTTATCAGTTGGTTTAGCAACGCAGAAGGGACTAAACTTACTCAAAGTATAAAGGTCGAAGTCCACTAGTCCGTGCTTTTTGCTTTGGCCCCGCGTAAGAGTAACGGCTGCGCCCGCGTCACCTAACGTTAGGCTTGCGAGTTGATTATCCATAAATCCCACAACCTCTTTTTGAGCCGTGTCAACCAAATGGGTGATGTACTCGCCGCTAACGACAATTCCACATCGAATGTCACCGCTCCGAAGTAATGCATCGACAAGGAACACGCCGGTCCACATTCCAGCACATGCATTGGAGATGTCAATTGCAAGTGTTTTCGCGGGCAATCCCAATCGACGCTTTAAACGACAACTCGTAGGAGGCTCGAAGAAAACTTGGTTTCGACCGTCCCAGCGTGAGATGTTGGTGGAAACAATTACGTCGATATCTTGAACACCGAAAGACGATCTGCTCAAACAATCCAAGATAGCTTGATGAGCTAGATCAATTGCGAACTCAGTATCACCAGCACGTCGTCTTGAATGGATTCCCGTCAGTCTTTCCAAAGGAATGGTTAACGTGTTGGTGCATCCCTGCATGATTTCAGCGGTAGTGACCTCACGCGGTGGAAGATAGGTTCCCACGCTCTCGATAATGGTTCGGCTTAACGAATCAGTCATTCCGGTTCCTTCGGCAACTCTTATTGAAAAGTCTGGTTAAAACTAGCGATGGAAGTTGGAATCAAGACGCGCTAGCAACCGAGTCGTCCGGTGCTTTTGACAAATGAAGCAAAGTCGATAGCTCAGCAATCGTCACGTACTGAAACAGAAGGTGAGGCCCCATTTCAGCTTCACCGTCTTGAAGCTTGACACCCTGTTCTCGTAACCGCGAGATGATCCTTAAACTTTGTAGTGATCCGCCACCTAGTTCATAGAAGTCATCATGCACACCAACTTTATCTACTTCTAAAACTTCTTGCCAAACGTTCACGAGGATTTGCTCCAGGGCATTTCGAGGTTCAATCAGCTTCTGGTTAGGCCCCTTCTCTGGACGACGTACAACTGGCAATCGATCGGTTGCAATCTTACCAGAGTCATTTAATGGCCAGCTTGACAGCACCGCAAAGCGTTCAGGAATCATGAACGTCGGTAGACGCGACTTGAGATGTAAGAGCAACTTATCGCGGTCCGGTTCGACACCGTCTTCCGTTATCGTATACGCAGCTAAGTACGATCGATCCTTGTCTTCGCAGACGCGTACCAGTGCATCCTTGATACCCATATAGTCAAGCAGCGCAGTTTCGACCTCACCCGGTTCA
>Ga0105045_10000195_pt1 | contig 39075 bp, 42 predicted proteins | sample MAT02_FD_78089 | JGI IMG/M metagenome (GOLD analysis project Ga0105045, IMG submission 78089) | Freshwater microbial communities from Lake Fryxell liftoff mats and glacier meltwater in Antarctica - MAT-02 (megahit assembly) | ecosystem: Environmental > Aquatic > Freshwater > Ice > Liftoff...
CAGCCAGAAGACGGCGTTCTTCCACCTTGGCTACCTTGTCGAATACGGCGAGACGGCCCAGATCTTCACCAACCCGAAAGACCCAAGGACCGAAGCCTACATCACCGGGCGCATCGGGTAAGGCCATGACGATGAACGACGCACACATCCTGTCCGCCTTCGACCGCGACCTTGAGGCGCTTCAGGCGCATATGTCCCGGATGAGCGGGCTTGTCGAGGCAGCTCTGGTCGACGCCGCGCGTGCGCTTGAGGCGCAAGACCTGCTGACAGCCGACCGGGTGATTGCAGGCGATGCCGCCATAGACGCGCTGGAAGATTTCATTCAGACCGAAGCCGCCATCCTGATCGCCCGGCGCGCGCCCACGGCCAAGGACCTGCGGCTGGTGCTGGCCGTCATGCGCACCACCCACAGCCTTGAACGTGTCGGCGACTATGCCAAGAACGTGGCCAAGCGCACCCGTGTGCTGGGCAGTTCGGCCCCGCTCGATGGCCATGCCGGAACCATTCGACGCATGGCGGCACTGGTGGCGACTATGCTTGACGACGCGCAGCTTGCACTGGTGCGAAGGGATGCAACACTTGCCGAAGCCGTCCGCAAGCGCGACCTCGATGTCGACCAGATGTATAATGCGCTGTTCCGCTCGCTTTTCACCTACATGATGGAAAGCGCAGGCAACATCGGTCCGTCGATGCATCTGCATTTCATTGCCAAAAATATCGAACGCGCCGGTGACCATGCCACCGCGATTGCAGAACAGGCCCTTTATCTGGCAACCGGAGCCGTCCCCACCGAGCCGCGCCCCAAAAGCGATTCGACGGGCGCGCCATCCGGAACCTAGTCCGCGCCGGGTCCGGCAGCAGCTTTTGCTTCGCCTTAACGAGAGTTGCCTGACGAAACCAGGGCTTTCCGCTGGCTGCCGGATCGGGCACCTTTGGCGCAGCGACGCTTTAAAGGACAGGCCGATGACCCATTACCGCCACCGCAAATTCAACACCCGGGACACTTACCCCGAACAGAAGCTGGACAATGACCTGGCGCAGGCCGTCGTCGCCCGGGGCCGGACCGTATTCCTGCGCGGCCAGTGCCCGCAAGACCTGGAAACCGCTCAGAACATTGGCAGCCATGACCCCGTAGAACAGACCCACAAGGTCATGCAGAACATCCGGCAATTGCTTGAGGAATGCGGCGGCAGCATGGACCATCTGTGCAAGGTCGTCGTCTACCTGACCGACGTTCGCCACCGCGAGGCGGTCTACACGACGATGGGCGAATACATCAAGGGCGTTCATCCGGTGTCGACCGGGGTGGTCGTGACAGCATTGGCCCGGCCTGATTGGCTGGTCGAAATCGACGGCACCGCCGTCATTCCGGATTGATCCGATGACCTTCTCTATCGTCGCCAGATGTACGCGCACCGGACAGTTTGGAATGGCAATCGCCTCTTCTTCGCCCGCTGTCGCCGCGCGTTGCGCGCATGTGAGGGCAGGTGTCGGTGCGGTTGCAAGCCAGAATGTAACCGACCCCGCGCTGGGGCCGCTCATCCTTGATCGGCTGGGCGAAGGGCTGTCTGCAGTTCAGGCCCTTGCAGCGGTCACGACAGGGCGGGCTCATGTCGACTACCGCCAACTTCTGGTGGTGGACAAGAATGGTGAAGCGGCGCTCCACACGGGCGCAAAGGTTCTTGGCCTCTGGGGCGAGGTACGGGGGAAGGACTGCGCCGCTGGAGGCAATCTTTTGGCCAGCAACATTGTCCCATCGGTGATGGCGGCAGCTTTCGAGTCAGCAAGCGGGCATCTGGCCGAACGCCTTCTGCAGGCGCTGGAAGCAGCCCTTGAAGCGGGGGGCGAGGCTGGGACGATTCATTCGGCGGGCCTCAAACTGGCGGATAGGCTCTCCTGGCCGCTTGTCGACCTACGCATCGACTGGGCCCCCGACCCCATTCGCCAGTTGCGCAGCGCATGGGATGTCTATGCCCCGCAGATACACGCCTATATCCAGCGCGCCGAAGATCCGACCCAGGCGCCCTCCTACGGAGTCCCGGGGGATGAGTAGACCGTCAGACCCTTGCCACAGGCCAATGAGGGCGAAACACATTCCCTGCAGTCCATCGCAGTCTATCCTCTTGTCCAACAGGCAGCGCACCCATGATCGAACGAATTGATACTCTGGTGATCGGCGGCGGACAGGCCGGTGTCGCAACCTCGGCCCACCTGTCCAGACGCAGCGTCCCGCACCTTGTCGTCGAACGCGCCCGCATCGCCGAACGCTGGCGGTCAGAGCGGTGGGACAGTCTGGTGGCGAACGGCCCCGCCTGGCATGACCGATTTCCCGAGGCAGATTTCGACGACATCGACCTTGATAGCTTCGCAAGCAAGGATCGGGTTGCCGCGTATTTCGAAACCTTCGCCAGGTCCCGCAACCTTCCTGTCCGCACCGGAGTGACCGTCCGAGGGTTGGAGCAGCTTGGGGCAGGCTTTCGCGCCACCACCTCTGACGGCACGATCGAGGCACAAAACGTCGTCGTCGCCACCGGCCCCTTCCAGCGCCCGGTGATCCCGACAACGGTAAGCGATCCGGGCATTTTACAGCTGCATTCCAACGCATACCGCAACCCCGGCGCTCTGCCCGACGGCGGGGTGCTTGTGGTTGGCGCCGGGTCCTCAGGCGCACAGATCTCCGAAGAACTGGTACGCGCCGGACGTCGGGTGTTCCTGTCAGTCGGTCCGCATGACCGGCCGCCCCGCCGATATCGCGGGCAGGATTTCGTCTGGTGGTTGGGCAAACTTGGCAAGTGGGACATGAAGGCCCCCACCCCGGGAACCGAGCATGTCACCATCGCCGTTTCCGGCGCCTACGGCGGACTCACGATGGACTTCCGTCGCCTGGCCGCCCTTGGCGTCACGCTTCTGGGCCGGGCCGGGGTGTACAATGACGGTTGCCTTGCCGTCGCCCCCGACCTTGCGCAGAACATCGCCAAAGGTGACCTCAACTATCTGTCGGTCCTGGACGAGGCCGACGCCTATGCCCGCGCCCATGGCCTTGATCTGCCCGCAGAGCCTGAAGCCCGGCAGTTCCTGCCCCTGCCACCCGAGGTGACTGACCCGATCCTGTCGCTGGACCTTGGCACAAACGGCGTTACCACCATCATCTGGGCCACCGGTTTCCGGCTGGATTTCAACTGGATCAGGATCGCCGCTTTCGATCCCGACGGTCGCCCCCGCCACACCGAGGGCGTGGCGGAAGTTCCGGGCCTTTATTTCATCGGCTTGCCCTGGCTGTCCTGCCGGGGATCGGCCTTTATCTGGGGGGCTTGGCGCGATGCGGAACGCTTGGCGGGCCTGATCGAGGGACGGGCAAGCGGGGCCTGATCACGGCCTGTTGCAGACGCCAGTTCATACCGGAGCGCTCTGAAATTGCGTCGCGCCAGATCGGCCAGCGTCACCATGTCCAGTTCTCCCGTCTGTCATGGCTCAACGCGTCCAGAACAGCAACAGAACCGCCGAGGCCACAACCGCCGATAAGGTCAAACCAACCCAGGAATAGCTCCGCCTGGGTCGGGCCCGATCAAAGACCCAGAGGCGCAGCGCCAGAAAGGTCATGACCGGAACCAGAATGGCGACCGCCGCCATTGCCATGATGAAATCAAAGCCCAGCCGTGTCGTGGCAATCCAGACGGTTGCGCTACTGGTCGCAAGACCCAGCAAAGACAAGATCACGAAACGCAGGAATTGAGGGCCGGATGCCAGTTCAACCCCGAAGGTATATCGGCCATGGCCGACATAGGACACCAGAACCGCGGCGCCAAAGCCTGCGAAGTTCGCCTGCTGGTCCGAAAGCTGCAGCACCTGCCGGACTGCTAGCGCGATCAGGACATGCACCACGGTTGCCAGCCCGCCGATGCCGCCAAACCGGATCAGTTGTCCCAGCATCTTTGCAATCAGGCTTTTTCAAGAATTGCAGCCAGCGACAGGCCGACCGGGAACCGGATGGCTGGCAGCAAGCGCCTCTCGAATCCGAAAATGCGCCGAAGCGTTGCGTTCAGCCAGGCAGGTGGCAGGGTGTCATCAGGCGTATCGCGCCCGGTCAGCCGCTTCATCGCGCGGGCCGTCACGGCCAGCGGAAACAGGAAGCTGTTGAAATAAGTGCTGTAGCTGACCTTCAGCCCGGCCTGACGCGCCGCCTGAGCAAGGCTCGCGCTGGTGTAGCGGCAAAAATGGTGGTGGCGTTCGTCGTGCCGTGACCACAGGAACGGGAAAGCCGGCACCGTCACCAGGATCTTGCCGTCTGGATTCAGGCGATCAGCAAGCGCCGCCAGCGAGGCGCTGTCTGCCTCGACATGCTCCAGCACGTCGAACAGACCGATCAGGTCATAACGCCGGTCTTCGAACGGCAACTCGTCCGGCAGCGCGCCAAAACGGATATCCAGACCCGACTTCGCGACGGCATGATCCCGCGCGCCGCCGTCATATTCGAAGGCATCGACCTGCCCGAACCGGCCCAGAAGCTGTAGATTTCCGCCGCTGCCGCAGCCGGCCTCCAGGATCCGGATTCCTTTGCGCGGCGGCGTCAGATGCCGTTCGATCAGGGCAGCAATAATCGACCGGCGGGCCACGAACCACCAATGAGTCGCCTCAAGTTCGTTCATGCGGTCATAGACGCTGCGTTCCATGTCAGTCTTTTGCCTTCAGCGACGGGTGATGCGACCGCACGATGTACAGCGGCCGCTGCCGCACTTCGGTGTAGATGCGCCCAACGTATTCACCGATGATTCCCAGCGCAAACATGTTGAGGCCGCCAAAGATCAGAATCAGGATGACGGTTGAGGCGTAGCCCGGCACGTCGGCACCGAAAATCAGCGTCCGGCCCAGCACGAATGCCGAATAAACAAGTGAGATCAGGGCCACCAGTATGCCGACATAGGTCCAGATTCGCAGCGGCACGGTCGAGGACGCAAAAATTCCGTCCAGCGCCAGTTTCCAAAGCTTCCAGTATGACCAGCTGGTTTCCCCAGCGGCACGGGCGGGGCGGTCGAAGGTGATTTCTTCCGCCTCGAAGCCGACCCATGAAAAAGGGATTTGTTGAAGCGCGACCGTTCGCCAAGCTGGCAGATCGCGTCCACAACCGCCCGGTCCAGCAAGCGGAAGTCGCCCACGTTCTGCGGGATGGGTTGATCTGCCATCGAATTGAACACCCGATAGAAGGCCCGGGCCGACATGGCCTTGAACCGGCTGTCACCGTCGCGGCGGGCGCGGCGGGCATTCACCACCTTGGCCCCGGCGATCCAGCGGCGGATCATTTCGGTGATGACCTCGGGCGGATCCTGCAGATCCACATCCAGCGGGATCACGGCATCCCCCGACGCATGGTTGAGTCCGGCGAAAAGCGCAGCCTCCTTGCCGAAATTGCGCGACAGGTTGATAAGCGAAATGTCGGCCCGCTCGGCCGCTGCTGCAAGGATCAGCCGTTCGGTGGCATCGCGACTTCCGTCATTGACAAACAGGATGTCAAGCAAGGCCAGCGGTTTGATCGCGCCAAGAACCCCCGTCAGCTGGTCCAGAAACGGGGCGATGCTGTGTTCTTCGTTGTAAACCGGAACGATCAGCGTCACCCTGCGGGTCTGATCAGGCCCCGCCGCGACAGTGCCTTCCGTTTCCCGTTGAATCACCGTTCTCAAGCCGCTCATGCGCTGCACCTCGGGCCTTTGGTTCGACTCTAGCCCGAAATCAGCGTTTCCGGAACGGCGAAAGTAAGGCGATCTCGCGATGATTAAGAGGTATCGCACCGCCAACACGGTCAGCTGACTGTGTCTACCACCAAATCAGACACGAAAATGCCCCGACGTTTCGGTCGGGGCATCTGTTCGATCACTCACGCGCTACCCGCGTTGACAAGGTCCCGGTGCCGTCAAAGCGGCGGACGACCTCGCACGACCCGCGCGATCATAGCCACCACAAACAGCACGATGAAGATGAAGAACAGGATCTGCGCGATCCCAGCCGAGGTTCCGGCAATACCGCCAAAGCCAAGGACACCTGCAATCAGTGCGATTATCAGAAAAGTTACGGCCCAACCCAGCATCGGGGATCTCCTTTTTCAGATTGACGTCAGATGCAGCTTCAACGCGCTGCCGGGGGGATTGGTTCCGCAAGCTGCCGCTTCGGCGCAGGCAAGGATCGAGCACCAAGGATCGTGCGCAACGAAAAGGCGCGCCGATTGGCGCGCCTTTCCGGAAAAGCCCGGTCGTGGGTCAAAGCCGGGACGACCATTCATCGACTTCGCGTTCGGCATCGTCCTTGGTCTTGCCGTACTTTTCCTGGACTAGACCAACCATCTGGTCACGTTTGCCGGCGACGCGGTCAATCTCGTCATCGGTCATGTCGCCCCAGGCTTCCTTGGCCTTGCCCTTGTACTGCATCCATTTGCCTTCGATCTGGTCCCAGTTCATGACAAGCTCCTCATTCGGTTGCGGCGCGATCTTGCGCCCTTGCTTGCAGCAAACGTCCGGGGGGCGTGGTGGTTCCCGGGTCTTGACGTCAAACGAATTCGGGCGGGACGATCGGCAAGGATGTGCCGAAGGCTTCGGCTGCGGCAAAGTCATGGGGCAAGAGAAATCCCTCACGCTGCGAAGGGGGCTTGCGCGCATTGTCCCACGCTGTCCGCTGCCAGAAGCGCACCGCAGTTTCCGCATCGAACGCTTCGTCTGGTGCATCGGGCGGCAACCAGTGGGCCATTACCCGGTGGCGCAGTTCAGTCACATCGTTCAGCCCCGACAGAAAGACGCCCGCCTCGGTATCCCAGGCCATAGACCGCCCATTCAGATTGGCGGATGACACGATGGCCGAGGAATCATCAAAGACCGAGACCTTGGCATGAACGTACACCAGAGGCGCCCCGTGCAAGCGGTCGCGGCGGGTCGTGGGGTTAGCCACGCCATCCGGCAGGGCCGGACGCGGCAACGCCGGAGACCCGACAAAAAGCCGCTTGCCGAAACCCTTTCGCAAGATCCGCAGCGCCCGGGCCTGCATTGCTTCGCCAAACCGTGCATCAATGCCACTTTTCATCTCGAACGCCACCTCATCCGGTGCGGCTGGCAGAATCAGGATCATCTGCAAGGCCGGCGCCCGTTGCGCGGCCTCGGCCAGTGCCTTTGCCAGGCCGCGATCCCTAAAATACTGGCTTTCAATATAGATCATCTTCTGCACGCGCTGCGCCAGCACGAGGTGTGCGTTTAGCAGTTCGCGGACCAGTGGCTCGGGTCCGAAATGCAACCAGCCGCGCTGGACCGGTCGCGACAGCGTACGCAGCAGACGCCGCGTTCTGGGCGGCGCCAGACGCCCTTTGATCACATTCTGAAAGCTTTCCAGATGTTTCTGGGCCTCGGCCACAACAGGGCCCTCGATCATCAGTTGCACGTCGTGCCAGGTCTGATTGCCCGGGCGCCCATGAGAGGGTGTATCATAGCGACGCTCGTCCAGATCAAGGCCGCCGATGTACAGCTGTTTGCGGTCGATCACGGCCAGCTTCTGATGATGGACGACGGGAAACAGTCGGGGAAGCGACCACAGTCGCACCGCCACGGTCCCGTCATCGCGGATCCGCAGGCTTTTGGCCACCCCGCGCAAGTCCTGCAAGCTTGCCTTGCGCTTGTCTTCGGGCAGGCGGTTCAACCATTTCGCTATCTTGAAAAGCCGTTGCATCAACCAGGGCCAGATAGCCAACCGAACCAGAAAGCCCGTTTCGGACGGATGGCAAAGCCGCTGCACATGCATCTTTACGCCCGGACTGGCGACTGCTGCTGCGGCACTGAACATCTTTGACTGCCGGGTCGCGGCCGCGTGTAGCGATGGTCGGGCAATGGCATCGACATCGCTGATCATCATGTGCAGGGTCACATCCCGGTTCAGCACATGAACAACAAGATCAAACCAGGTGTTGCCGATGGCAAGCGCTTCGGGCGACCGCAGACGCGTGCGCAGATCAAAGACCAGAAAGCTGGCCCATATCTCGGTCTGTGCTGCAAGGAAGGCACGTTCCAGCGCTGGATAAGCTTCAGCGGCTGTGAGCAGAATGCGGACCGACCGGGGCGAAATGGACATGTACCTTCCCTACGGCTGGTTGGAAGCGAAGACCAACGCCTAAGGGTTGGATGTGTTCCATCCGTCCCCGTCTTGCAGTTCGGGGCGCAGGCGGTTTTCCCCCAGCGACAGTGGAGAGACGTTGAACACCACACGCAAGAAGTACCCATCCTCGCTTTGGTCAGTTTCTTGCCGCCCGCCCAACTGCTGCACAAAGGCGGTTATCAACTGTGACCCGATCCCGGTCATCGACCCCGGTCGCTCGGGGCCACCAAAGGAAGTTGCTGCAGAATCTGTTTCGCGCACGCTGTTCACCACCTCCAGCACGGCATCACTGCCGCCTGATCGCTTGAGCTTGACAGACAGAGTTCCGGGCAGGCTGCGCCTGGCGCCTGAATGCTTGATCGAATTGGCCAACGCTTCGGTCAGCAAAAGCGACAACGGCACTGCCTGATCCGGCACCAGACGCAGATCGTCGATCTCAATCACTGTCTCGAACGGCTTTTCCGGCCCCGACGAGATTGCCATGATCTGCCGCACGATATCCGGGATCAACTCACGCGCGCGGACATCAGCCAACCCGCTGGTCTGATAAAGCCCGCGGTGGACCGTGGCCAGACTCATGATCCGTTCCTGAAGGTTCTTGAGCAGATCTTTCGCTTCACCGCTTACCGCGCTGCGGATCTGGATGTTCATGATCGAGGAGATCAACTGAAGGTTGTTTTTCACCCGGTGGTGGACCTCTCGCAGAAGAACCTCTTTCTGATGTACGGAATCTTCCAGTTCCGCCTCGCTCCGGGTGATGCTTTCAGTCATGGCCAGATAGGCGTCGGCGAGTTCGTGCAGCTCGGTTGGCGCGTTGCGCATGTCGATGGTTTGCAGACGGCGGTCGCCATGCGCGAAGCTCACGATCGACCGATTCAGGGCACGCACATGCCGCGTCACCAGAAACTCGGCTGCAAATCCGGCTACAATCAGTCCGCCAAGCCACATCAGCGCCGTCGGCAAGTAGACTGACATTCCCCAGGTGCCGACAGTCATCGGGTCCTCCGACAAGAAGCTGCTCATCAGATACAGATCATTCTTCACAATCGGGACAACAGCATAGACCACATTCTGCCCGTTCTTGGACAAGCCGCGAAACGTGGTTCCATCTGTGCCAACAAGGTCTTTCAGCGTCCTGCCTGCGGGAAGCTTCGCCGACGTCTCCTTAAGTGCAAGGCTTGATGTCAGCACGCTTCCGTTTTCGTCAAAGGTCCAGAACACAACCGTGTCATCCAGCTTGCTGCGTTCAAGAAGCGACTCAAGGCGCAATTCCTGGAGGGCGGCATGCGGCACGGCCATGACCGCATAGCCGATGTAGTCCCCAGCTTGATCATAGACCGGTTCAGAAATTCCCAGTACCGATGTGCCAGAAACAGGCGCTGCGGAATTGACCCAGAAATACGGCGCTTCGGCATCCCGAACCTGTTGAAACAGGGGGTCGTCAGAAAAATCATGTTCACGCCCCCGTGACGCGCAGGTCATCAGCCCATTGAGCGGAACGAAGGCGACGACCGAGGCTATGGGCTCGACCGCTGCAGCTTTATCCATCACCGCGTCGCAAGCCGTCTGGTCGCCCACCACAAACGGTATCGTCATCGCCAGACTGGCGGTCATGCCGCGCATGCGGCTCATGGTGCTGGTTTCTCGCGCAGCCGCCTGCAGTGTGGCGCCCAGCAAACTTGCTTCGCTGCGCGCGCTGATTTCGCGTTCAAGGGCGTTGGTCTGCATGTAGGCGATGATCCCGGCGGGCAGCATTGCAAGCGCCAGAATCACTGCAAATCGGATCGCAAACCGAGAGCTTGTTCGCCGCAGGGCAGCGGGTGTCATGCAGCCTGCATCCCCGAGCGGCCCATGACCGCAAGGCTGGCCTGATCGACTCCGGAAAAGGCATCCTCGCCGTCGGCCAGACCCATCAGACCAGACAGGCGTTTTCGCGCCCGGCTTGCCCGGCTTTTTACCGTGCCAACGGCAACACCCATGGTCTCGGCTGCTTCTTCGCAGGAAAACCCCGACGCCCCGACCAGAGTCAGCACTTCGCGATGTTCTGGCGACAGCTTGTCGAAAGCCCGCTGAAAATCGGAAAAAGCCAGACGGGCATCATGGTCAGGCTTGACGAACAGCGCCTGCGCGTGGATGCCGTCGGGGTCTGCCACTTCGCGCCGGCCCTTGCGCAACGAAGAATAGTAGGTGTTGCGCAGGATGGTGAAGAGCCAGGCCTGAAGGTTTGTGCCAATTGCGAATTTTTCGATGTTCGTCCACGCCTTGACGATGGTGTCCTGCACCAGATCATCGGCAGAAGACCGGTTTCGCGTAAGGCTCATCGCAAAGGCACGCAGCGATGGCAGGTAGCTGACCAGCATTTCGCGCGGGTCTTCCGCCGGCTGGTCCGTCATTAACGCGCCCCTCCCCTGTCGTCATCGGCGCCCTCAGCCTTTTGTTTAAGCTGTTGAAGCAGCTGGTTAAGGCGATCTGGAATCTGCTCGTTCAGCGTCTCGTCGTAGATACGTTTCAGATTTTCGTCGATCTGATCGCGGATCTTCGATCTTGAATTGTTTGCTGACATGTCGGAATACATCTTTTTTGTGCTCGCCTCGTGTATCATGGAACCAAACGCGATACAAAAGCGTTTGGTTCCCGACAGAGTGTCGCCGATGGAGAAAAAAGTATGAATGCCCATGAACTGTCCGACCAAGTGTCGTCGATCAGTGCGAACCTGCCCTATCTGCGCCGCTACGCCCGGGCACTGACCGGCAGCCAGACCACCGGCGACAACTTTGCCGCAGCCACGCTAGAGGCATTGCTGGCAGACGATCCGTCCCTCATGGGTGACGGTGACCCGAAAGTTGAACTTTTCCATGTGTTTCACGTCGTGTGGTCCAGCGCCGGCGCCCCCGTGGGCGAACCGGACACCCGTTTTTCGGCCGTGGCCCAGCGACATATGGAGTCATTGACGCCCAACACCCGCGAAGCCCTGCTGCTGCAGTCGATCGAAGGCTTCACCCAGTCGGAAATCGCGCGGATCATGCGCTCCGATCAGTCCGACGTGGCGCATTTGCTTGATACCGCCATTCGGGAAATGGAGGCCTCGTTCATCGGCAGGGTCATGATCATCGAGGATGAGGCGATCATCTCGATGGATATCGCCGCCATCGTGCGCGAGATGGGCCACGAAGTCACCGGTATCGCCGCAACCCGCACCGAAGCGCTGGACCTGGCTGGGCGCGAGCGCCCCGATCTTATCCTCGCCGATATCCAGCTGGCGGACCGGTCGTCGGGCATTGATGCTGTCAATGATATCCTGAAAAGTGTTCCGGATATTCCGGTCATCTTCATCACCGCCTTCCCCGAGCGGCTGTTGACCGGAGAGCGCCCTGAACCGGCCTTCCTGATCACCAAACCCTATTCCGAAGAACAGGTCCGCTCGGCCGTGTCGCAAGCCATGTTCTTTGCCAGCACGGAAACTCTGCACGCCTGATCGAATTCAGCCTGAAAAACCAACCGCTCTGGGGACTTCCCAGGCGGTTTCGTTTTTACGGCGGGTTATCCGGCGGAACCAAAGGTGCAGCGCGGTGTTTACCGGTCGTCGCGGCGGAAGCATTCCGCCGCCCCGTCACGATGGAGATAGCCATGTTTCAACGCTTTGCAATTGGCGGCCTTGCCGCACTGATGCTGACAAGCGCAGCCTTTTCAGACACCTCGAAGACGGTGGGATCAATCGAGGTGTTGCTGCAAATCGACGCGATTGAAAACCCCGAGGCTGCTGCATACTGGACCTCGCTTGCCGACGATCTGGAAAACGCCCTTGCGGCGCGCCTGATGGGACAGATGGCCGATGACGGCATCAACCTTAAGATTGATCTTGAAGAAGTGTCCTTGTCGGGCGGGATCACCGAAAAGTTTGGTTTCGCCGATACGCGCCTCATCGGCGACGTGGTCATGACCCATGCAACGGATAACACCCGGTTCGGAGCCTATGAGTTGACGGTCGACATCAACTCGGCCATGCCGATGCTGCCGCCGGATGTGGATGTGACGACCCTGCCCGCCGACAGCCGTGTGTATTATGATGCCATGGTCGCAACCTTCGCCGACGGTGTCGTCGAACGCTTGCAATAGTCCAGAATCCGCAATGCAAAGCCCTCGGCCATCAAGCCGGGGCTTCTTCATCTACCGCGCGGACCTCAGACAAGAAGCGCCGACAGGTCCTGCTCTGCGAACGGAAACGGCAAGGCGCGCCAATCCTGCGGCAGCGGCACGACTGGCTCGTACCCCACCAGAACTGCCTTTCCCCCATCTGCGGTGACCCGGCGGCTAAGGGGTGAAGCACCATAATCAGCCGCGTTCATCTGGACAAAAACCGCCGATATCCGCCCTTCGGGATAAAGAATTGCAGCTTCGTCGGCTGAGTTCGCAAGAATGATCTGCACGCCAGCACAGATCTTCCGGATAGTCATCTCGATATCTAACGCGACCAGAACTTCGCGCAGAACCATCACGACCAACGTGTGAGGATGGTGGTCTTCGGCAGAATGCATTGACGTCGCTCCCAACTGGAAAGCAACAATGCAACCGATGCAGCCGACTCTGCATTAAACTGCGACATAGGAGAGCGATGAATATGACGACCCCCTGCGACAAATGTCCGCTTCGCCGGTGCGAGTACTTTCTGCCGTTCACTGACGAGGAGCTTGCGTTCATGTTGCGCTTCAAGTCCGGGGAGCTGACCGTCGATCCAGGCACTACCGTGCTGATGGAAGGGTCCAACAGTCCGCAGGTCTTCACGGTGTTGTCAGGCATGGGTACCCGCTACAAGACCCTTGAAGATGGCAGCCGCCAGGTGATCAACTTCCTTTTTCCGGGCGATTTCATCGGACTGCAAGCGGGCATCATGGGCGAGATGAAGCATTCGGTCGAATCTTCCGCACCGATGGTGCTGTGCGTCTTTAACCGGTCCGATCTGTGGGATGTCTTCAAGGCCCACCCTTCGCGGGCCTACGACCTGACCTGGATTGCGGCGGTCGAAGAGCATTTTCTTGGGGAAAGTCTCGCCGCAATGGGCCAGGGTACCGCATCGCAGCGCGTTGCCTGGGCGCTGTTGCGTATCCATCAACGTCTGCGCGTCGTGGGTCTGGAAAAGGCCGGCGTCGTGCCCCTGCCATTCCGGCAGCAGGATCTGGCTGATGCGCTGGGGCTGTCTCTGGTTCACACCAACAAGACCTTGATGGCCTTGCGCAGATCCGGACTGGCACGATGGAGCGACGGCAGCCTTGCCATCGCCGATCGAGCCAAGCTTGCAGCCTACGCGGGTTCAGCGCCCGAACTACTGGAAAAGCGGCCGCTGATGTAGCGCACCGCGCCGCTTTGCTAAAAGGGAAAGGCCCGCCAGAAGCGGGCCTTTCCTGTGCAACGTGATCCGCAGGCAAGATGTCAGGGGGCTTCGGCAAGCAAGGTCCGGGCGCTGTCCTGAACTTCGGTTGTGACGGTGTCAGCCAGCCGGGTCGCCACATTTGCGGCCCTTACCCCTTCTTGCTGCAGCGCCGACTGCGCGCGGGCCATGAGCCGGTCCCGCTCAGGCCCAAGCAAACGATCCTCGGTGCGGGTGCGCGGAAGGACGACAGCGACCGCCACTCCAAGCCCCAGGGCAATCGCCCCGGCAACCAGTGGCCGCTCTTCAATCATCTGCGGGGTTTGGCGCAGGGCACTGATCCGCGTTCCGTAAGCCCGCTCACGCGCGGCCAGTACACGGTCACGGGACTCGGTAGCCAGATGGTCCAGACCGCGCAACATCGCCATCCGGGTTGTCTTGGCCAGGTCCGCCAGCACTTGCGCGCGCTGTCGCGCTGTTTCGGCGGCAGGGCGAAACCGCCCCCGGGACGCAGCATCGATCCGTGACAATGACCGCGTCGCCTCATCACGAAGCTGGTCGGCTTGATCAAGCCAGCCCAGATCCGGCTCTGGCAAGGGGGCTGGTTGACCGCCTTCGTCCTCCCAGCGCGTCATGGCTTCGAACTTCGTTCCGGCCAAAGCGTCGCCGGATCCCTCGCCCGACTTGCGCCCAAGGACCAGCCAGGCCAGACCCACGCCCGCCATCACTGCAGCCATCGGGTTAGACCGCACCGCGCCATCAAGCACGTGCAGTCCGGGTCCGACCTGCGCCTTTGCAAAGGTGGTTACGTCGTCGATAAGAGAATCCACCGACAGCCGGTCACGCAACCCGTCGATGCTTCCGGCAAGATCATTCCGCTCTTTCTCAAGTTCGACTGCTATTTTGTCGGGGGTTTCAGGCCAGCTATCTGGCCGTGTCTCGGGCCGCGATTGGGGGGGGCGACCCTGCATGTCATTGGGGTTCATCACGTCTTACCATTGTCTGAAGGGTTTCCACGTCACGCCGGACCGACGTGACGCTGAGTTTGGGTTTTGATCCTGCATCGCTCAACAGGCGCGCCGCGTGCTGGGCAAAGCCAAGTGCGAGCAGCAGCAGAATGCCTCCGACCAGAAGCATGGCCCAGATCGGAGACAGCCCAAGTGCTATCACTCCCGCCACAGCCGCACCTGCGAGGACGTTGATTGCGGTGATGCCAAGCACAACGGCCAGTGCGGCTTGCACCGCAGATTGGCGCAGGGCGTCCAGCCTTTCCGCCGCCTCGGCCCGGGCCAGGGCCAATTCGCCCTGGACCAGCCGGGAAACCCCGGCCAGCACATCTGCCATCAACTCACCCGGGCCGCGTTGCGCGCCTCGGTCCGACTCCGGCCTTGCGGCCGACTCCGGGCCGTGTCCTGAGCCATTCCCTGTCATGCGCGGGGCCCGCCATCGCCCAGATTGTCCACCGTCCGGCGCGCGGCGTCGCGGTAGATACGGTCTGTGGTGTCGGCGGCACGCGCCTCGGCCGACTGTTGCGACGACCGAAGGAATCGCGCCAGTGCAAAGCCAGCGACTGCGGCACCGACGGCAAAGGTGCCAGGGTGGCGCTGGGCATAGGCCTGCGCCTCGGCCATGAGGTCGCCGATGCTGCTTCCACGCAGGCCGTCGGTTACCGTGGCCACGCCATCGGCCAAGCCATGCAGCACCCGAGACGGGATGCCTTCAACCGATTGTGCCTCGGCTTCCAGCGTATCGGAAAGCCGGTCGCCGGCGCCAACCAGCGTATCGCGGGCCGCACCTGCGCGCTCACTCGCTGCCTCGCGAACGGTTTCCATGGTGTCTGCCGCACGCGTCTTGAGATCAGTTTTGACCGTGCGCCCCGCCTCGCCAGCCATGTCCATGGCGGTGTTGGCGGTTTCTTTGGCCTTGCCAGCGGTGTTAGCCATCTTGTCCTTGAATTCATCGGTGTTCATGTTCGTCTCCATTCGTGTGAAAATCATCATTTCAACCCGGATTTCCGCCCGGGCGTCCGGTCAGCCCAGATGCTGGGTCTCGGCCAGCAGGGATGTCAGATCGTTGCGCATGTCCTGCAGCGCCGTGGTTGGGGCGATCCGTTCGGCGATAGCGTCGTCGAATGCCTCCAGAACCCACTTTTCGCCGTTGCGAACCTGATCCATCACATCCGCATCAATGGTGTCGAAGATGGAACGGAAGGTGACCACCGCCTGATTAACAGTCCCCATGAGGGTGCCGTCTGCCGGTTCGCCTACCCCAAGTTCCAACAGCATGCGCGCAAGGTTGTCCGCATGACGTACATGCAACGCCCGAAAATGCTCGGCTGTGGGGCGGAAAGCGGGTTCTGCCTTGTCAACCATGCTTTCATAGCCTTTGGCGGTGTCGAGCGAGCGGTCGAGAAGTGCCCGCAATTTTGGCGCGTCCCGATGCCCGTCTTGCCGGTTCAGCGAGTCTGCAATAGGCATGATGGGAACGGTAAGCGGCATGGTCTGTCCTTTCTGCGGCGTTCAAGGTCTGCCCAGTGTCAACACGTGAACCGGGCCAAGGTTCCCGACTTGTTGCCAAGCAGCACGTCAGGTCCAAGTACGATCAACGGGCCGGCCTATCCCGCTGCGACAACCGGCTGTTGCCGGACCAGTCTGCGCGGTGGCCGCTTTTGCAAGTTTTCAATCGGTTTTGGGCTTTCGTCGGCGAATGCCAGCGACATCGCCGTTTCCATGGACGTCGCAACGAAATCCGCGCCAATCTCTTCGGCCGCCAGCAAGGCCGGGGCCGAACGTGCTGTCATGTGCGCCATCCCCTGATCAGCGGCCAGGGACGCCGGCATTTGCCAGATAACGACCCCGACCCGCAATCCCGGCATGGCCCGCTTGATCCGCCGCACGATCAGAAGCGAGCCGCGCGCCGGGTTGGGATCCAGAAAACTCAGGACAAGACAGCCGGACCGGGTTGCGTCGGGCGTCAGCGCCAGCAGATCCCCCCGGGTCAGAGGCGTGACCTCAGCCCCTTCTGCCGCCAGGGCCTGCCCAAGCATCCGGCTGGCCACGTCATCCAGCCTGCTGCGCCCGCCAGCCACGACAACCTGTACGCCGTCGCCTGCAGCTTTGGTTTCATCCGACTCGGCCTCAGCCAGTTCGGCAGCCAGAACCGCCAGCTCATCGGCCACGGCAGGCTCCAGCGCTTCGACCAGTTTTGTCGCGGACTGGGCAATCCGCTCCTCCTCTGCCTTTGACAAAACTCCGCGGTCATAGTCGGCCTGTGCCAGCAGCAAGGCCGGAATTCCGACGTCTTGATGAAAGTCAGCCAGATAGGCATTTTCCAGCGCTTCTTCGGCGCCCGAAACAGACTCCACAACCTCGCCCGTCAACAGACGCTGATACAGTCTCACGTGGCCCAGCAACACCGGTTCGTCCCCGAACAGGATATCAAACACCGCAAACTGCGGCAGGTAACGGCCCAGCACGACCAGACAGACCGTCAGCGGGGTTGACAGGATCAACCCGAGTGGGCCCCAAAGCCAAGTCCAGAAAATCGCCGCCACGATCACTGCCAGCGGCGACAGCCCGGTTCGCGACCCGTAGATCGAAGGTTCGACAAAGTTCGAGGTGACAAGTTCCACGATGCCGAACAAGGCCATCGTATAAAGCACCATCGACCAGTCAGGCGACACGGCAAAGGCCACAAACAGCGGCAGCACCGCCGAGATGAACGTGCCTATGTAAGGCAAGAACCGCAGCACCAGGGTCATCAGCGCCCAGAGCAGTGCGTTCGGCACGCCGATCAGCCACAGGCCGATCCCGATCGGCACCGCATAGATCACGTTCACCAAAAGCAGGAGGAGCAGATAGCGCGCCACGCGCGACCCGGCATCCTTCATCATCTCGGTCGTACGGTGCAGGTCATTGGACCCGACCAGACGGATGAACCGGTCCCGCAGTTTGTCGCGTTCCAATAACATGAAGATGACCACCACAATTACCAGACCTGCGGTGACAACCGGGCTGATGATCGGGAGAACAATGTCCCGCAACATGGTCCACGGGCTTTGATTCTCCACCACTGCCACTTGCACTGGAACCAGAGCAGTGGCGCCGGTGCCATCGACCGATCCATCAGGCAGCGCCTGACCGATTTCGTCACTGATCCGCGCCAGCAGATCGACTAACCGGCCCATAACCCCTGAAGACCCCTCGCCGCTCTGGAAAACTTGCAGTTTTTCAAGGATGTTCGACTGAAAGGTCGGCAGCTGTACGGCGACTTGTCCCAATTGTGTGGCCATGATGGTCAGGATTGCGCCCAGAAAGGCAAAGGCAGCCGTGACCGCCAAAAGAACTGCAACGATACTGGGGATGCCCCGGCGACGCTGCGCCGCCACCATTGGTGAAAGGGCAAACGCGATCAGTGTGGCAATGGCCAGGGGGATGAACACCTCACGCCCAATGTGCAGGGCTGCGGCTCCCACCAGGATGGCCAGCAGGGTGGACGCTCCGATCCGCCGCGTGAGGCTTTGCCGCCCCGCAGCCTCAGAAACCCCGAACGTCTCGATCATCAAGCCCCCGCGTCTGCAAGCAATCAACGCACAGAAACGTTCTCTGTGTGGGTTCGGTTCCCATGGTGCAGATGGGCAGGCAAGCCCCCCGGTGCCCCGGGGGCTGTCGTGCCCGCATTGGCAAAGGGTAGGGTTACTGTCGCGGTCGGCAGAAGCGATCCGTGTTCAATTGAGGCCTTGGCCAGCGGTCGGCACTGTCGTCATTGCCGGAAACGTGACGGGGCTGCGCTCATGAAGCACAGCCCCGAAGTGACTTAACGGTAGGGGTAGCCAGCCTTTTGCATGGTGTCGGCGTATTTCTTGAACGCCTCGACCACCCGTGCCGCCCGTGGCGACGACGCGGCGGTTTCGTCCCAGAAATCGTTGGAATCCGTCAGCACCTGCGCCCATTCTTCGGCCGGAAGCGAGGTCAGTTCCATCTTCTCGCCCTCGACCCGCAGCTTTGCTTCGCCGCCCCAGTACCAGACCTGGCGGTAGTAATGCGACTGGTCGATGGTGATCTTGAACAACTCCTGCAGGTGCGGCGGGACCTTCTCCCAGCTGGCGGTGTTGGCGAAATAGCTGCCAAACCACGCGCCGGTGACCGAGTTGGTCAGCGCATACTTGCACACATCGGCCCAGCCCACCTCATAGGCCTCGGTAAAGCCGCACCATGCTACGCCGTCCAACTCGCCGGTCTGCATCGCGACCTCGACGTTGTCCCATGGGATGGTCACCGGGATCAGGCCATATTTCGACAGGAACTTGCCGGCCGTCGGCACCCCGAACACCCGCAGGCCCTTCATGTCGGCGAGGGAACGGATAGGCTTGTCGACGGTGAAAATATGCAGCGGATCCCAGGCGCCGGCGGAAAGCCAGGTGACGCCTTCGACCTCGCCGTAAGCCTCCTCCCAGATTTCCTTCAGGCCGTAGTACTGGAACAGCGCCGGCACATCGAGGCTGTAGCGCGCGGCAAACGGGAAGTAGCCACCGAACACCGAGATATCCACGGGCGAAGCCATCGTCGCCTCGTCCGACTGCACGGCGTCCAGCGTGCCATTCTGCAGCGCGCGGAACAGGTCGGCGGTGGGGACCAGCTGGTCGGCATAATAAAGCTCGATCTCCATCTCGCCGTTCGCGGCAGCGTTGAAGGCGTCAATCTGTGGCTTGATCACATGGGCACCCAAAGGCGCGCCGGAATAGGTCTGCAGGCGCCACTTGATCGGCGCGCTTTGAGCATTGACGTAAGGTGCCGCCAATGTGGCCCCGGCCACGGCACCAACGCCAACACCTGCCTGGCGCAGGAAGTTGCGCCGCGTGGCAAGTATCGCCTCGGACGGGCTTTGCGGTTTCTTCGGATCTGTCATCTGCGTCTCTCCTGTCATGATGGGCTTCTAGGGGCCCGGGTGGTCAGTCGTTCTTTATCCCCTGACGTTGAACTGCTCGGGCAGCCAAAGCGCGATCTGGGGGAAAATCATCAAAAGCACGATCGTCAGCATCATCATCGCCGCAAAGGGCCAGATGGAACGATAAATGTCCGGCAGGCTGATCTCTTTTGGCGCAAGCGAGCGCATGAGGAACAGGTTATAGCCGAAGGGTGGCGTGATGTAGGCGATCTGGCAAGTGATCGTGTAAAGGATGCCGTACCAGATCAGCTGGTTGTCAAAGCCAAGGTCCAGCGTGGCGACCAGCGGGATGTACAGTGGCGCCACGATCACCAGCATTGCCGTGTCATCCAGAAACATGCCCAGCAACAGGAAGCTCAGCTGCATCATGATGATGATCGCCCACGGCGAAAGGTCCCACTGAGTGATGAACAGCGACTCGATGGCGCGGACCGCGCCCAGCCCATCGAAGACCGCGCCAAAAGCAAGGGCTGCCAGGATAAGCCACAGGAACATGCAGGATACGGATAGCGTCTTCATCGAGGTTTCGCGGATCAGCCGCCAGGAAAAGCGGCCCTTCAGCGCTGCCGCCAGCGTGGCCGAGGTGGCGCCCACGGCCGAGCTTTCGACCAGGCTGGTGTAGCCGGTGACGAACAGCCCGGTCATGAAGAAGAAAATCGCAAAGGGGATGATCCCGGCGCGGGCCAACGCCAGCTTTTCGCGGAAGGTTATGTTCAGTTCCTCATCCGGAACCGGGGGCGCAAGCTTCGGGTTCAACTTGGCTCGGATCAGGATGTAGATGATGAACATCGTCGCCATCATCAAGCCGGGCATGATGCCAGCGAACCACAGCTTCGATACCGGTTGCCGGGCGATCATGCCGTAAAGGACCAGCACGACCGAGGGCGGGATCAGGATGCCAAGCGACGACCCGCCCTGCACCACACCCGAGATCAGCACCTTGTCATAGCCCCGGCGGATCATCTCGGGCAGGGCAATCGTCGCGCCGATGGCCATGCCCGCGACCGACAGGCCGTTCATCGCCGAGATGATGACCATCAGCAGGATCGTTCCGATGGCAAGACCGCCCGGAATCCGGCCGAACCAGACATGCAGCATCTTGTACAGGTCTTCGGCAATTCCGGATTCCGACAGGATGTAGCCCATGTAGATGAACATCGGCAGCGTCAGCATGGCGTACCAGTTGAACAGCTTGAAGACCTGATTGTACGGCAGTTCGATTGCGCCGTTGCCGTAGAGCAGCAGCGCCGCCCCCGCCGCGACAAAGCCGATGGCCGCAAAGACCCGCTGGCCAGTAACCAGAAGCAGCGCCATCGAGGCAAACATCAACAGCGCGATAAGTTCGTAGGACATTTACAAGGGCTCTCCGCGCAATGTGGCGATGTGCTTGAAAACCAAGGCAAACGCCTGGAGAAGCATCAGGACAAGGCAGGTGGTCAACAGGGCCTTGATCGGAATGACCGAAGGGTTCCACATGGAAAACCGGCGCTCGCCTGTCTCGATCGCGTATTGCAGGCTGGAGATGCTGCCGATCAGCATGACGCCAAGGTAAAAGATCAGGCAGCCGACAGTGAACAGGTCAAGCTTGGCCTTGCCCCGGTCAGAAAGGTTGGCATACCAAAGGTCCATCCGGACATGGCTGTCGTTCTTCAGGGTGATCGGCCCGCCCATGAAGAAGTAGGCGGCCAGCGTGAACTGGGTGAACTCGATCGCCCAATGGATCGGGATGTTCAGCACATTGCGCGTGATCGCGTCAAAGATCAGCGTGGCTCCCATGACGAAGATCAGCGAGGCGGCAAGATAGCCGACATAGTCTGACACCTTGTCGACCAAACGCACATAGGCCCGGATCAGATTCGGCATGCTGGCCCCGTCCATGCTTTCCCTGTCGTTGGGCTTTTCGTCAAAGTCACTGCTCGGATTCCCACAAATCCACTCCCTTGTCTTGCAGCGCCTCTTTGTGCGCCTTTTCCAGGTGCTCATCAGTGATGATGAGGTCAATTTCTTCGGTCGCACAGACCGCATAGGCCGCGTGCCGGCCGAATTTGGTGGCGTCGGCCAGCACGGTCAGCGTGCGCGCGTTGCGGATCATCGCACGGGCGATCTGGGCTTCGTCAAGGCTCGCGTCCATGGCACCCTGTTCGGGATCAAGGGCCGCAACCGTCAGGATCGCCCGGTCGGCGCGGAAGGCCTGCAACTGGTGGATGACCGCGATGCCGGTGGTCTGCGCGTTGTCTGCACCGTAGCGGCCGCCCAGCAGATGGATGGTTGCGTCGGCCCCTGCCCTGGCAATGCGTTCGGCAAGGCGGCACGAATTGGTGATGATGGTCAGGCCGGGGACGGCCGCCAGCGTCTCGGCAGCGGCAAGGGTGGTGGAGCCGGTATCGACGAAGATCGTTTCCCCCGGCTCGACAGCGTCCGACAGGCGCCGCGCGATCGCGGCTTTCGCCCCTGCGGCGGTGGTCTGGCGTTCGCCATGGCTGGGCTCATGGATCAGCCTCGGGCTCCGCGCGCAGCCATGCACCTTTTGCACCCGGCCGCGTTCAGCCAGAAGCCCCAGGTCGCGCCGGATCGTTTCCGAGGATACGTCGAACCGCTGCGCCAGCATTTCGACCGAGACTTCCCCTTCGCGCCGGATAAGTGCCTCGATCTGAGGCTGTCGTTCGTGCGGCTTCATCCTTCACCCCGCTGATAGCCGACCCTGCCAGAAGCCACAGGTCAACAGATTTCTGCGGGCTCTTGTTCGAATGACCGCACGACCGACCGCCAGAGTGGCCAAGTTCCCGACGCAAGCTTGACAAGAATGACCGCTTAGTCAATTCCTGATGAAAACCACACGGCGGGAAGAATGATCGACTTCGGACCTGCGGACGGTTTGCCCGGCTTTGACGTGGCGGTGATCGGCGCGGGTGTCGTCGGCTGCGCGCTGGCGCGCGCCTTCACACTGGCCGGTGCCCGGGTTGTGGTTCTGGAAAAGGCGGTCGATGTGCTCGACGGCGCGTCGAAGGGCAACAGCGCGATCCTGCACACCGGCTTTGATGCGCCAGAGCGGTCGGTAGAGCTGGCCTGCATCCGCGAAGGCTACCAGCTTTACCATGAGGTGCGCGAACCTTTGGGCCTGCCCTTGGTGCGCGCCGGGGCCATGGTGCTGGCCTGGACCGAGGATGAGGCGGCACACCTTCCCGCGCTGATGGCACAGGCGCTGGCAAATGGAGTCACCGATGTTGAGGCCCTGACGCACGCGCAGGCGCGGGCGCTGGAACCTGCGCTCGCCGAATCTGTCAAGGCCGGGTTCCGGGTGCCGGGCGAGCATCTGATCGACCCTTGGTCTGCTGCACACGGCTACCTTGCCCAGGCGCTGGCCAACGGTGCGGTATTGCTGCGTCAGGCCGAAGTGCTGGCCGGCAGGCGGTCAGGCGGTGTGTGGCATCTGGCGACCACGGCGGGCGCGGTGCAGGCGGATCTGGTGATAAATGCCGCAGGCCTTTGGGGCGATGAGGTCGACCGCCGGGTGACCGGGGCCAGCTGGTTCACCATCAAGCCACGGAAAGGGCAGTTTGTCGTCTACGACAAGACAGCCGCCGCGCTTGCCGGGCATATCCTTCTGCCGGTGCCGACAAACATCACCAAGGGAATTGTTGTTTGCCGCACCGCCTTTGGCAACCTCCTCGTCGGTCCCACCGCCGAGGATCAGGAAGACCGCGAACACGCGACTGTGGACCGTGAAACCCTTCAGGCGTTGATCCGGCGGGGATGCGAGATCCTGCCCGCGCTGGCAGGGCACGAGGTGACGGCGGTCTATGCCGGACTGCGCCCCGCGACCGAGGAAAAAGAGTACCGGATCAGGGCCGATCTGGCCGAGGGATATTTCTGCGTCGGCGGAATCCGGTCTACCGGCCTGTCGGCGGCTCTGGGGATCGCCGCACATGTGCTTCGGATGGCCGGGCGGGACGATGTGCCGCTCTCCGATCCGGAATGGCCTGTGATGCCCAACATCTCGGTCGACGGCGACCGCGACTGGCAGCGCCAAGGCCACGGCGGGATTGTCTGTCACTGCGAGCTGGTCACCCGTCGCGAGGTAGAGGCTGCGCTGACCGGCCCGATGGCGGCGGGCAGCCTCGCCGGGCTGAAACGGCGGACGCGTGCCACGATGGGGCGGTGTCAGGGTTTCTATTGTTCGGCCGAACTGGCGCGGTTGACCGAGGGTCGGCTGGTGCAACCCATGCTGGACGCCGCCACTCCCCGGGTTGCAGAATGACGGATGCCGAGGTCCTGGTCGTCGGCGCTGGCCCGGCCGGCCTGGCCGCCGCTACCGAACTGGCCCGCGCGGGGCGTCAGGTCCTGCTTCTGGAACGAGAAGAGGAGGCAGGCGGCATCCCGCGGCACTGCGGTCACTACCCCTATGGCATGCGCGAATTTCAGCGCCTGATGCGCGGCCCGCACTATGCCGCGCGGCTGCGAGAGGCGGCACTTGCGACCGGGGTAAATATCCGGACCCGAACCACAGTCACCGCACTTCTGCCCGGCGGCAAGGTCGGGATCACCGACGACACCGGCCCGCAAACACTGTCTGGAAAGGCCGTGCTGCTGGCCACCGGCGTGCGCGAAACCAGCCGGGCCGCGCGGCTGATCGGCGGCGAAAAGCCCGGCGGCGTGCTGTCGACCGGTGCGCTGCAGGGTATCGTATATCTGAACCACCAGCGCCCATTTCTGCGGCCGGTCATCCTTGGCACCGAACTTGTTGCCTTCTCGGCCCTGCTCACTTGCCGCCATGCGGGCATCCGGCCCATCGCGATGATTGAACCCGCCGGACGGATCACGGCGCGGGATCCGGCTGTCTGGCTGGCACGTCTGATGGGCATTCCGATCCGGCTGCAAACCGATATCGCCGCAATCAACGGCCGAACCCGGGTAGAAGGGGTGACGCTGACCGGTCCGATGGGCGTTGAGGAGCTTGCGACGGACGGAGTCATCGTTTCAGGCGGGTTCCGACCTGAGGCCTCGCTCTTGCACGGCAGCCATCTTGAGGTTGACCCAGCCTCGGGCGGACCAGTGATCGACACCTTCGGGCGGCTGTCGGATCCCGCCTATTTCGCTGCAGGAAACCTTCTGCGCGGGGTGGAAACTGCCGGCTGGTGCTGGAGCGAGGGGCGCAGGACTGCCCGCGCGATCCTTTCAGCGCTTGACGGTCGCCTGCCCGCACCAGCCGGAATCAGGCTTAACCTGTCCCACCCGGCTCTGAAACTCGCCGTGCCGCAGATGCTTGGCGCCCCAACACCAGAGACAGTTCACGACCGGCTGCAGATCCGGCTATCGCAGGCCGCCAAGGGCCGCCTGCGCCTGATGCAGAACGGCCGCGCGCTGGTCTCGGTCCGCGTGGACAGCCTGCCGGAACGACGCCTGACGCTGCCGCTTCCCCCCGTAACCGATACCGCAGTGCTGCACCTGACCCTGGACGAGACGCCGTGAAGATCGCCGCCATCGACCAGGGCACTACAAGCACACGGGTCATGATGCTGGACGCCGAGGGGCACTTGCACCCTGTCCTGTCGCTGCCCCATACCCAACGCTACCCCTCGCCCGGCCATGTGGAACAGGACGCTGATGAGCTTTTGGCCAACACGCTGCGTTGCCTGCAAGCCGCTGCGCCAGACAGTGTGGGCCTGTCAAATCAGGGGGAAAGCTGCCTGGCTTGGGACGCAAGGGATGGGCGGCCGATCAGCCCGGTGATCTCATGGCAGGATGACCGCACTGCAGACTGGACGACGCAGCTGGCCCGCGATGGCGCGGGGGCGATGGTCACAGACTGTGCGGGCTTGCCGCTTGATCCCTATTTCTCGGCCTCGAAGCTTGGCTGGATCATGCGCCACATTCCAGCGGCCGCCGATCTGGGAGCGCGCGGTCATCTGCGACTTGGCACGACTGACGCCTTCTTCCGCGACCGGCTGACCGGGCGGTTCGAAACCGACGTGGCGACCGCCTCGCGCACCTCGCTGATGAATCTGACCACGGGTCAATGGGACACCGAGCTTTGCCGCCTGTTCGGAGTGCCGATCAACTCATTGCCGAATGTTGGGCCCACATCGGGGCCTCTTGGCACCCTGCCCGGCGGAGCGGGCCTTCGCGCCTCGATCGTGGATCAGCAGGCGGCGCTTTATGGACACGGCTGCCGGACTGCCGGCGCGGCGAAGGTGACTTTCGGGACCGGCGCCTTCGTCCAGTGCGTGACCGGCGCTCTGCTCCGTCCGCAACGACCCGGGCCGCTTCCCACCGTCGCATGGCAGCGCGCGGGCGAGGCGGTCTGCTATGCGCTTGACGGCGGCGTCTACGCCGCTGCCTCGGCGGTAAACTGGGCACAGGAACTTGGCCTGTTTTGCAACCATGAGGAGATTTCCACATTTGCCGCGCCGGCGGCCATCGACCGTGGAATAGCGTTTGTGCCAGCCCTTGCCGGCCTTGGCTGCCCACACTGGAACCGGGCCGCGCGCGGTGCCTGGCTTGGTCTGGCGCTTGCCGACGGCAAGTCTGACCTGATGCAGGCGCTGCTGGAGGGGATCGCCCTGCGAACAGTGGAAGTGTTCGCGGCCATGAACGCGGTGCAAGCCTTTCAGGGTTCAGTGTCAGTGGATGGTGGCCTGTCCCGCAATGGCTATTTCACGCAGTTCCTGTCCGAGGTCGCGGGACAGCCCCTGTTCCTGCCCGACGAGACCGAGCAGACCGCCGCAGGGCTTGCCCGGATGGCGGCCGAAGCCTCGGGGGTGGACGGTCCCCAGCCGCGACCCGGGCGGCAGCTGAATCGGGTCGCACCCGCTTTGGCACGACGGGCGCAATTTTTGAAGGCGAGACAGGCCGTGGAAAGCTATGCACAGGGCGATACAGAACAACCTTGCTGAACTGGTCGCACCGCCGCAAACCTGCGCCGAACTGCTTCATTTGCCAAAGTGTGCGAACATCAGCTTTCCTTGGCCGAAAAGCGGGCCAACTTGTTGACGCAAGCGATAAAAAGGGGTGAAGCCGGACCAACCATGCGCTATGGTGCGAAAGTTGGAAGAATAGCGTCAGACCTCGATTGGCGGGTCAGCCCTGGACGACCGGGCACAGGGCCTCGCCAACCCGGTACGGCAAGACGCAAACACGGAGGCGGCAGTGGTCGGCAAGTTCCTTTTCGGCATGCTCTCGGGCGGGGCGCTGGTCACCGGCGGTATGGTCCTTGGGTCGGTCCTGTTCCCGCTGCAACCTATGGATGCGGCCAATGCGCCTGCGGCGGAACGAAACCCGGTGACGGCGAGCGGGGCGGCTGATCCGGCCAAGTCCGACCCGGAGGTGGCAATTCAAGCCCCTGAACCAGTTTCCGACCCTGATCCCTCGGCGCCAGATCCCGATCCGGCTGCAGATGTCGGCGCTGTCGCCACACCAGAACCGACCACGACACCCGAGGCCGTGTCGCCCGCAGAGTCAGGGTCTGCGCCAGAGAGCGGACCAGAGGTTGCCGCTGCCCTGCCGCCTGAAGAACCGGCCGAAAGCCCGTCTGCAACCACGACTGATTCATCCGGTGCCGAAGCTGCGGCGGCAGAGGTGACACCCTCGGCAGACCAGCCGGCGGCGGGGGAACCGGTGCCCGCTCCTGAAGCTGCCGGCGCGGAAGACAGTGCCGAAGCCGTCGAACCTTCTGTACCCACGGTTGTGGTTGAAACAACTCCGCCCGTGGTTGCTGAGGTGCCGCAGCCGCAAGTCCCGCCCGCGCCCCTGCCTTTGCCGCAACTGGATACAGGTGCAGTTCTCGCCGCCCTCGACGATTCTGCCCGCGCTGCGGCGTCAGCGCAGCCCGCAACTGAGGATGCAGGCCCGCCACCGCTGTCCGAACCCGCCCTGGCAACTGAGGGATTGCCCGAAATCGAGGAAGACGGGGCCAGTCCCGCCCTCGCTATTGGGGAAGGCGCCCCCTTGTCCGAACCGGTCGCCCCGGTGACGCCCGACCCAGAGCCAGAAAGTTTGCCCGACACTTTGCCAGACACCTTGCCAGACGCTTTGCCGAACATGGCCGACGAAGATGCGCTTGAACCAGACACCGGCGCCGAGCCACCCCCTGAACCTCAGGTCGCGGCCATGCCCGAGATCGAGGGAGGTCCGACGTTCAAGCCGGCGCCCGGCCTTGGCGCCCGTACCGAAGGCGTGATCACCCGCCGTCTGCCGCGGATCGGAGATGTCGCCCCGGCAGCCGAAAACGAGACCGGGCAAGATGGCCCCGACACGGCGGAAGCAGCCCCGGCTGACACCCGCCCGATCGTCCAGTTTGCCGCCAGCTTTGACAACCCCGACGGCAAGCCCGTTCTGGCAATCGTGCTGATCGACCCCGGCACACCCGATCTTGACCGCGCGGGCCTCGCCGCCCTGCCCTTCCCGGTTGGATTTGCCCTTGATCCGCTCGATCCCGCCACACCCGACCGCGCCGCGATCTACCGGGCCGCGGGCAAAGAGGTAGTGATGCTGGCCACCGGCATCGCCGACGGCGCGAGGGCGTCGGACGTGGAGGTGTCGTTCCAGTCGATGGCCCTGGGTCTGCCCGAGGCGGTTGCGGTCATGGACCTGACCGATTCGAGCTTTCAGGGCGATCGGACCCTTGCCAGCCTTGTGGTGCCGGTCATCGGTGCGCAGGGCCGCGGGTTGCTGACCTGGGACACCGGGTTGAACGCCGGCGATCAGGTTGCCCGGCGCGACGATATCGCTTCTGCGGTCGTCTTCCGGGATCTGACCTCGGCAGGCGACGAGCCTGAGTCGATCCGCCGGCTTCTGGACCGCGCCGTGTTCAAGGCCGGTCAGGATGGCCGCGTCACTGTGGCTGGAACGGCGTCACCAGCCCTTGTTGCTGCCCTTCTGGAATGGTCGGTTGAAGGCCGTGCCGCCTCGGTTGTCATCGCCCCCCTGACAGCAGCCATGACCGTCGAGTGACCGCCCTCGAACCGGTCAGCCGTTTGCGCGCCGACTGAACAGGCCCGCATCCTCGGCCGCACGGCGCAGCGCGTCGGATTTGTTCACGGTTTCCTGGTACTCGGCTTCCGGGTCGCTGTCATACACCACGCCGCCCCCGGCCTGGATGTAAAGCGTCTCGTCCTTCAGGACGGCTGTGCGCAAGGCGATGCAAAAGTCCATCTCGCCATTGGCGGCAAAATAGCCGACGCCCCCGCCATAGATTCCGCGCTTTTCGGGCTCCAACTCGTCGATGATCTCCATCGCGCGAACCTTGGGCGCACCGCTGACGGTGCCCGCAGGAAGGCCTGCAAGCAATGCCGACAGCGCATCTTCATCACCGGCAATCTCGCCCACAACGTTCGAGACGATGTGCATGACGTGGGAATACCGCTCGATGATGAAGGTCTCGGTCGGACGCACGGTGCCGACCTTCGCCACCCGGCCCACGTCGTTGCGGCCCAGGTCCAGCAGCATCAGATGCTCCGCCCTCTCTTTCGGATCAGCCAGGAGCTCAGCCTCCAGGGCGCGGTCTTCCTCGGGGGTGGCCCCCCGTTTGCGGGTGCCGGCGATCGGGCGCACCGTTACTTCGCCATCCCGCAGGCGCACCAGGATTTCGGGCGAAGCGCCCACCACCTGAAAGCCGCCGAAGTTGAAGAAGAACATGAAGGGCGATGGGTTTGTTCGCCGCAACGACCGGTAAAGTGCAAAGGGCGGCAGCGTAAAACGCTGCGCCCAGCGCTGACTGGGTACAACCTGAAAGATATCGCCCGCACGGATGTAATCCTTGGCCTTCTCGACCGCCGCCTTGTAGCCGTCGTGGGTAAAGTTCGACTGCGGCCGTCCAACCGGTGCCACCTCGCCCAGATCCCGCGCGGCGGAAGGGGCGCGGTCCAGATCGCGCAAGCTGTCCATCACCCGTTCCGCCGCCTGCGCATAGGCCGCACGGGCCGACAGACCTGATTTGGCCCAGGCGGGCGAGACGATGGTGACATCGCCCTTGACCCCGTCCAGAACCGCCACGACCGAGGGCCGCATCAGCACCGCATCGGGCAGCCCCAACGGATCGGGGTTCACATCGGGCAGATGCTCGACCAGCCGGATCATGTCATAGCCCAGATAGCCGAACAGGCCCGCCGAAACCGCAGGCAGGCCTTCGGGCATGTCGATGCGGCATTCGGCTATCAACGTACGCAGGGTGTCCAGCGGCTGCCCGGGAAGTTCGGTAAACGCCTGCCGGTCAAAGCGCGCGGTGCGGTTGACCCGGCTTTGGGTGCCGTGGCACTGCCAGATCAGATCGGGCTTCATGCCGACCACGGAATAGCGGCCCCGCACCTCGCCCCCGGTCACCGATTCCAGCATGAAGGTTTCCGCCCGGGCATCGCCCAGCTTCAGCATCAGGCTGACAGGCGTATCCAGATCCGCCGCCAGCCGTGCCCAGACAATCTGGTTGCGCCCCTCGGCCCAGGCGGCCTCGAAGGTGGCAAAGTCCGGGGATAGCAGCATCAGGGCAGGCTCGCGTGGACGGCGTTGATCATCGCCTGATCAATGCTGATCCCGGCTTCGGCGGTGAGCGCGACGGTGAAAGCGTTGAAGGCATCGGCCGCTATCGCCTGTTCGGCCTGGGCATCCAGTGCCGCGCGCAGCGCCTCGGCATCGGTGCCATCGTTCGCGGCGGGCAGGATGCGGTTCAGCTGGACCACGGCAACAAATCCGTCCGCCTCGATCACGCGCACATCGCCTTCGACCATGCTGAAGACTTCGGGCAGCAGAGTTTCGGGCGCCTTGTCGATAAACCCATCGCGGGCAATCTCTGGCGTCATGTTTACAATGCCGAACTGGCCGATCGCAGCGCCGCCCTCGATCCCCGACTTGATCTCGGTCGCGCGGGTCGACAGCGACTTGGTCAGCGCATCGGTACGCCAAGCCTGGTCCACGGCATCGCGCGCCTCGGCAAAGGGGATCGGCGCGGCGGGCACGATCTCGTCGAGCCGCAGGGCGACCAACCCGCCGTCTTCCAGAATGACGGCTTCGGGAAAGTCACCTTCTGCCACCGCTTCGGCAGCGGTGCGGAACGCCGGATAGCCTTCGATCAAGGTATCGCCCTGCTGCCCGGGGACAAAATCGACGGTGGCCAAAGCAAGGCCCGCGTCCAGCACCAAATCCTCAAGCGAGGCGCCCCCGGCCAGCAGATCGTCAACCACTTCGACCTTGTCGGAAATCAGCCGGCGCGCGGCGTCGGTCTGAATCTCGATGGCCAGCGTATCGCGGGTTTCGTCGAAAGTCGTTTCTTCTGCGAACAGCACCCCGACCACGCGGAAAAGGGCGGGGCCAAGGTCGGTCGGCAAGGGGCCTGCCACGCCGCCTTCGTCCAGGGTAAACACGGCTTCGCCGGCTGCATCCAGATCGTCCCGGATGACATCTCCCAGGTCGATGGCACCCAGAGTCAGGCCGCGCTCGGCCACCAGCGTCTCGAATGCCGTGCCGCTGTCCAGCCGGGCCTTTGCCGCTTCGGCTGCGGCCTGATCCGGATAGATCAGCCTTTCCACCAGACGCCGCTCGGGAATGACAAACTCTTCGATCCGGTCTTCGTACAAGGCCTTCAGCGTTGCATCGTCCACCGGCTGCTCGGCAGCAATTGCTTCGGGCAATAGCGAGGCGTAGGTGACGCGCTTTGCCTCGGCGCGGGTAAAACTGTCGATATTAGCCGTGTAGAAAGCCTTCAGCTCAGCTTCCGTCGGGTCGGGCAGTGGGGCTGTAAGATCCGCCTCGGACAACTGGAGCATGGCAAAACCGCGCCGCTCCGCGACCCAGGCGTAAAGCGTTTCGGTCAGCGCCGACGGGGCGACGAAGCCACCTGCAACGACACCTTGCAACAACTCGCGCGTGACGTCCCGGCGCAGGTTGGCCTCGAACTCCCCTTCGGATTGATTGTTGCGATCAAGGGTGAAGCGATAGGCCTCGCGGTCAAACGCCCCGGAAACACCCTTGAAGGCATCTATCGCGATCAGCTCCGAAGCGACTACCTCATCGCCGACCGACAGGCCCACCCGGACCGCCTCGTCATCCAAAGCGGCCCGGGTCACCAGACCCTGCAGCACTTGCCGATCCATTCCGAAGGCCAGCGCCTCTTGTGACGAAATCGGCTGACCGACCTGCTCCGAGAATGCACTGACCTGCGCCTGAAATGCGCGGGCATAGTCGTCGGTCGAGATTTCTGTATCTCCGACCCTGCCGATGCTTGTGACGCCGCCGCTGAAGCTGGTCACGCCAAAGCCGCCAAGTCCGACAATCAGCATCGCCATCATTACCCAGACGGCGGCCTCTTTGGCCTTGCCTCTCGGGCGCTTCGCTTCTTCGTCCGGGGTCTTTGCCATGGGTCCGCCTTTGGGTTTTCTTGGGCTGAATGAATAAAGCGAAGGGGTCGACGGGGCAAGATCAAGATCACCCGACCCGGGTTGGGTTCAGACCACATTTCCGTCAGGGGGCAAAGGCCGACAGCCTGCGGAACATCTCGGCAATGCCCGTCGCATCGACATTGGCAAAAGCGATGCGGATCTGGCGCTTTCCGGCGGCTGACCCGGCGGGCTGAAACATCGTGCCGGGCAGCATCAGCAGTGAGGCGTCGGTGACAAGGCGTTTGCACAGCGCGTCGCTTGCCAGTTCGAACGGGTGTTCGACATAAGCAAAATAGGCGCCACAACCCAGCAGCTTCCAGCCATTCAGGGCCGCGAACCCGTCCACCATCGCCCGGCGGCGCGACAGGATCTCGTCCCGTTCCCCGGCCACCCATTGCGCAAGGTTCCGCATTCCCCAAAGCGCGCCGACCTGGCCCAGCTGGCCCGGGCAGATGGCAACGGTATCAAGAAACTTCTCCACCTCGGCCAGCCGAGTCTCTGAGGCTACAATTGCCCCCACCCTGTGCCCAGTCAGCCGGTAAGCCTTTGAAAAGCTGTAAAGGTGGACGAACGTCTCTGGCCAGTCGGGATCGGTGAACAGATCATGCGGCGCACCGAAGCGGCTGTCGAAATCGCGGTAAGTCTCATCCACGATCAGGGCAAGGCCACGCGCCCGGGCAAGATCCCGGAAGGCTGTCAGCGTTTCGGCCGGGTATTCGACGCCGCCGGGGTTGTTCGGGCTGACCAGAACAATTGCCCTTGACCGTGCCGTAATCAGCGCCTCGGCCGCTTCCGCCGAAGGGATCAGCGTCTCTCCGGTATCCAGCGGCACGGCGGTGACGCTGGACATATCCAGCCACATCTTGTGGTTGAAATACCACGGCGTCGGCAAGATCACCTCATCCCCCGGACCGGCAACAGTGGCCATGATCGCGGTGAAAGCCTGATTGCAGCCTTGGGTAATGGCCACCTGTGCGGGGGCAATTGTGCCCCGGTAGGCCGACGACCACTGCGCGGCGATCTCCTCGCGCAAGGCGGGCAGGCCCAGCACCGGACCATAGAGATGCGCGTCCGGGTCGTTCAGCGCGGCATCGGCCAAGGCCTGCCGCAGTCCCAACGGCGGGCATTCCACCGGCGCGGCCTGGCTTACGTTGATCAGCGGACGGTCAGCGGGAAAGGTGACCCCAACCAGCCAGCGCCGCGCCTCCATCACCGGGGGCGGCTCGGTCGCGGCAAAGGCGGCGTTCAAGGGCAGGGTCATGGGCGTCAGTCCGTCCCGCGCATCGGCTGGACATATTGCAGGGCCATGTCCCACGGGAAGAATATCCACGTGTCCTGGCTGACCTCGGTGATATAGCTGTCGACCATCGGCTTGCCCGAGGGCTTGGCATAAACCGTGGCGAAGTGCGCGCGCGGATAAAGCTTGCGCACCAGCTCCAGCGTCTTGCCGGTGTCGACCAGATCATCCACCACCAGAATTCCGGTGCCATCGCCCATCAGGTCTGCTTGCGGAGCCTTGGTCACCCGCGCCTCGGTCTGAGCCTGATGGTTGTAGCTTTTTACAGAAATCGTATCAACCACCCGGACGTCCAACTCGCGGCTGACAATCATCGCCGGGACCAGACCGCCCCGGGTGATACCCACGACCGCTTTCCATGCCCCACCTTCTCCCGGGCCTTTGCCATCCAGCCGCCATGCCAGCGCGCGCGAGTCGCGGTGGATCTGGTCCCAGCTGACGTGAAACCCCTTTTCATGCGGCAGGCGTTCGGCGGACATGGGGCAGACTCCTTCAGGTTGCGACGATCTTGACCCCCAGCAAGGCGAGCATCCCGCCAAAGCTTCGGTCAATCACTGTTTTGAGGCTGATATACTTGGCCCGAGTCCGGTCCAGCGAAAAGATGCGGGCGACAAGGCTGTTCCAGACGGTCTCGGACACAAAGATCACCGCCAGCAAAAGGCCCAGCACCCAGACGGGCGTGTCGGGACGCAGCGTGCCAAGGAAGATCGATGAGAACATCACCGCTGCCTTGGGATTGGACAGGTTGGTCCACAGCCCAAGGCGAAACGCCGCGAAGGCTGAACGTGGAACCGGGCGGCTGTCTTCGGCGACGAAAGGGGTTCGTGCATCACGCCACAGCGTCCAGCCCATCCACAGAAGAAATGCCGCCCCGCCGATCTTCAGCATCCAAAGCAGAGAGGGGGCCGCCGCAAAGACTAACCCCAGACCGAAGATTGCCGCCAGCGCCCAGATCATCGCGCCCGTCCCGATGCCCATTGCCAGCATCACGCCGGCACGCAACCCCTCGGTCAATCCGGTCCGCGCGCTCATCACAACGGCTGGCCCCGGCGAGATGGCGGCAAAAATCACCAGCCCGCAGAAGCCAAGGAAAGCCACCAGCGTCATGGCAGACGGCGGCTCAATGTCCGCCCTCTTTCTTGCCGGTGACAATGTCGATGTCCGGCGCGTCGATCGCCTTCATTCCCACCACATGATAGCCCGCGTCGACGTGCAGGTTCTCGCCCGTCGTGCCGCTGCCAAGGTCCGACAGCAGGTAAAGCGCCGCCTTGCCCACCTCATCCTGTGTCACGTTGCGGCGGAGGGGAGAGTTCAATTCGTTCCAGCGCATGATATAACGGAAATCACCGATGCCGCTGGCCGCAAGGGTCTTGATCGGCCCGGCGCTGATCGCGTTGACGCGGATGCCGTCCTTGCCCAGATCCTCGGCGATATACTTGACCGACGCCTCCAGCGCGGCCTTGCACAGGCCCATCACGTTGTAATGCGGCATGACCTTTTCCGCGCCATAATAGGTCAGCGTCAGGATGCTGCCGCCCGGCCCCATCATCGCCGCCGCCCGCCGAGCAATCGCGGTGAAGGAGTAGACCGAGATGTCCATCGACATCAGGAAGTTCTGGCGGCTGGTGTCGACATACCGCCCGCGAAGTTCGGACTTGTCGGAAAACCCGATGGCGTGGACGACGAAATCGAGGCTGCCCCATTCGGCCTTCAGCCCCGCGAACAGCGCATCCATGCTGTCTTCGCTTACCACATCGCATTCGAACAGCAGCGGCTTGCCAAGGCTGGTCGCCAAAGGCGCTACCCGCTTTTTCAGCGCCTCGCCCTGATAGGAGAACGCCAGTTCCGCCCCGTGGGCCGCCACCGCTTGCGCGATGCCCCAGGCGATGGACTTGTCGTTCGCAAGCCCCATTATCAGCCCGCGCTTGCCTTGCATCAGTCCGGTTGACATTCCTGACCCCTAGCCCACCTTTGCATCGAGTTCGACGTGTAGGCGAAGCCGGGCCGCCCTTCAAGGCAGGCCTTTCGCCGGAGCAAGGAGTTTCCAGATGGACAGGACCGGTATATTCGCTGGCAGCGACCCCTTCTCGCTGGCACAACGCTGGCTGGCCGAGGCAGAGCCGGCCGAACCGAACGACCCCAACGCCATCGCCCTTGCCACCGTGGACGCAGACGGCCTGCCCAATGTGCGCATGGTCTTGCTGAAAGAGATTGAGGCAGATGCCTTCGTCTTCTACACCAATTATGGCTCGCAAAAGGGGCAAGAGATTGCCGCATCGGGCAAGGCGGCCTTTGTGCTGCACTGGAAAAGCCTGCGCCGTCAGATCCGGGTGCGCGGCCTCACGGAACGCGAGGAGGGCCCGAAAGCGGATGAATACTACGCCAGCCGCAGCCTGAAGTCGCGGCTCGGCGCCTGGGCCTCGCAGCAGTCGCAGCCGCTTTCGTCGCGTGAGGCGCTGATGGCCGACGCGGCGAAGGTTGCAATCACCAAAGGTCCCAACCCGCCGCGCCCGCCAAACTGGGGTGGCATCCGCATTCATCCGCTGGAAATCGAGTTCTGGGCCGATGGTGCCTTTCGGCTGCATGACCGCTTTCGCTGGGCACGTCCCACAGCGGCCTCGGAATGGGAAATTCAGCGCCTGAATCCCTGACCTGTGTCAAGTAAGCGACAATGACCCTTCGTAAGGCCGGATTTGTGCTTGCAACCGGCACGGGACTGCCGCACTTGAGCCTTCTTGGGGCTCATTCTGGGGAGAAGGCTCTGCTGATGACGAATGATGATGAGGTCATGCTGATGGTGCATGGTCGGGTAAAATGGTTTGATCCTACCAAGGGTTTTGGATTCATAGTTTCCGACGACACCGAAGCAGATATCCTGCTGCACGCTAATGTGCTGCGGAACTATGGACAGGGCTCGGTCGCCGATGGCGCCGGCATAACTGTTCGTGTGCAAAAAACGGACCGCGGCGTTCAGGCGGTCGAGGTGGTCCGCATAAACCCACCCGAAGGCGCGGTGTTTCCGTTGCCCGATGAAGCCGGTCAGATGCTTGGCGAAGATATCCTTGCCCTACCGACGGAACCTGCACGGGTCAAATGGTTCGACAAGGGCAAAGGCTTTGGTTTTGCCAATGTCTTTGGCCGGCCCGAGGATGTGTTCATCCATGCCGAGGTGCTGCGCGTGTCGGCCTTTGCCGATCTTGGCGCGGGCGAGGCGGTTGCCTTGCGGATCATCGAAGGCAAGCGTGGCCGGATGGCCGTGCAAGTGGTGTCGTGGGAAGCAGCAACGCGTGGTGAAGGATGAGGTTTCGGCTCGGTCCTGCCCTGATCTCCACAGCCCTGATTTCATCGGCCCTGCCGGGCGTGGCAGCGGCCGAGGCGTTCTGCGCGCCAGATCGGCTTGATATGCGCTGGTCCGGCGGCAGCGAAAGCTTTGCGGTGGAACTGGCGGACGAGCCGGCAGAACGGTCGCAAGGCCTGATGTTCCGCGAAACGATGGACCCGGGCGCTGGCATGCTTTTTGTATACGAAAGTCCGCGCCGCGCGCAGTTCTGGATGAAAAACACCCTGATTCCGCTGGACATGATCTTTGCAGATGGCACGGGCCGCGTCACGCGGGTGCATTCCAACGCCATCCCGGGCGACCTGACGCCCATCGACGGTGGCGACGGCGTGGTGTTCGTGCTGGAAATCAACGGCGGCCTTGCCGAACGACTGGGCATCGCGCCGGGGGCAGACTTGCGCCACCCGGCGATCCCGGTGGAAACTGCCGTCTGGGCATGTGACGAGTAAGGCTTTTCATTGCCGAAGTTTCCCGCTAATGCGTTGTCCGTCGGGGCGTAGCGCAGCCTGGTAGCGCGACGGTTTTGGGTACCGTAGGTCGAGAGTTCGAATCCCTCCGCCCCGACCACTTCACCCTTGTCAGGTGTCAAGTCTTGTCCGGCAACCATGGCGACCGCATATGTCTGTCAAAGTGGAGCCACCATGACCCTGACCTTTGACAACAGCTATGCCCGCGACCTGCCCGGCACCTATCTGCGGCTGGCCCCCGATCTTGCCCCCGCGCCCCGGCTTTTGGTCTTGAACAATCTCCTTGCCGCCGATCTGGGCCTGACCTTGTCCGAGGCCGAGGCCGAATCGTGGTTTTCGGGCGCCAGCCTTCCCCTCGGGGCCGACCCCATTGCCCAGGCCTATGCCGGGCATCAATTCGGCGGCTACTCGCCCCAGCTTGGCGACGGGCGGGCGCATCTTCTGGGGGAGGTATTCGGGCCGGACGGCCGGCGCTGGGACATCCAGCTGAAAGGCTCGGGCCGGACTCCGTTTTCGCGCGGCGGCGATGGCAAGGCGGCCATCGGCCCGATGCTGCGCGAATATCTGATTTCCGAGGCGATGGCGGCACTTGGCGTGCCCACCACCCGGTCTCTGGCCGTGGTCGCCACCGGTGAAACCCTGTGGCGCGCAACCGCCTTGCCCGGCGCGGTGCTGACAAGGGTTGCCGCCAGCCACCTGCGCGTCGGTACCTTCCAGTTTTTCGCTGCCCGTGGCGACAAGGCGCAACTGAAGGCTCTGGCCGATTATGCCATTGCCCGGCATGACCCCGGCCTTGCCACCGACGATCAACCCTACCTTGCTTTCCTTGACGCGGTGATTGCCCGGCAGGCAAAGCTGATCGCACAATGGATGGGGCTTGGCTTCATTCATGGGGTGATGAACACCGACAACATGGCCATCTCGGGCGAGACCATCGACTATGGCCCTTGCGCCTTCATGGAAAGCTATGCCCCCGGCACGGTGTTTTCGTCAATCGACCATCAGGGCCGCTATGCCTATGCCAACCAGCCGGTGATTCTGGGCTGGAACATCGCCCGCCTTGCCGAGGCGCTTGTGCCCCTGATCGACCCTGATCCTGATCGGGCGGCCGATAAGGCGAACGCCCTGCTGGAGGGGATCGCCGGACGCTACCGCAAGGAATGGCTGGCCGTCATGCGCCGCAAATTAGGACTGATCGGCGAAAATTCGGGCGACGCCGCCCTTGCCGATGACCTGCTGACCGCGATGACCGGCGCAGACTGGACGCTGATCTTCCGCCGCCTTGCCGACCCCTCGGCCCTTCGACCGCTCTTTGACGACTTTCGCGCGATGGAGGCGTGGCTCCCCCGCTGGCAGGCCCGTGCCGGGGAAGGCGCGGCCCAGCGCGTGGCACAGGTCAACCCGGCGGTGATCCCGCGCAATCACAAGGTCGAAGAGTCCCTGACCGCCGCCACCGCAGGCGACATGGCCCCGTTCCACAGCGTTCTGGCCGCGATCCAGCAGCCTTTTGTGGAAAATGAGGCCTACATGCTGCCCGCCCCGTCCGGATTTGGGTCTTACGTCACCTATTGCGGTACCTGAGTTGACGCGGCAACCCGGTCCAGCCACCATGCCGCGATGAACGCTCGTTCGGACATTCACGACCGCCTTGCAACCTCGCTTCGCGCGGCACGCAAGGCGCGTGGGTTGTCGCTTGACGCGGCGGCAAAACTGTCTGGCGTCAGCCGGTCGATGGTCAGCCAGATCGAACGCGGGGAATCGAGCCCCACCGTTGCCACCCTCTGGGCGCTGACGCAGGCGCTGCAACTGGATTTCGCGGGCCTGCTGGAAGGCCGCACCGCCCCGGGGATCAAGGTCATTCGCGCCGGGTCAGCCCCAGTGATCCAGCGGGGCGGCGTGACGATCCGTATCCTTTCGGCCCCGGAAAACGTTGGCAGGCATGAGGTGTACGAGCTGGTCTTCACCCCCGGCGCGCGCCTGACTTCGGATGCGCACAACCACGGCTGCCGCGAGCATCTGACAGTGCTGGAGGGACAGCTTCTGGTCGTTTCAGGCGAAGCGGATGAGGCTCTGTGTCAGGGAGACGTGGCCCGCTATCCGGCAGACCGCGCGCATGAGATTGCCGCGGAGGGGGGCGCCGCGCGGGCCATTCTGATCGTGCAGGACAGTTGAAC
>Ga0105045_10000196_pt1 | contig 39014 bp, 30 predicted proteins | sample MAT02_FD_78089 | JGI IMG/M metagenome (GOLD analysis project Ga0105045, IMG submission 78089) | Freshwater microbial communities from Lake Fryxell liftoff mats and glacier meltwater in Antarctica - MAT-02 (megahit assembly) | ecosystem: Environmental > Aquatic > Freshwater > Ice > Liftoff...
CCGTGAGACAGGAAAGAAATCTTTCGGATTCCGAGAGATTTCTTTCGGTGGATTCGTTACTTCCGTAGGCGTTTCTGTTGGCCAAGTCAGCTCTGAAAAGCGGCCCTGGTTCGCTTGCTGATCCATCGCGGAGCCGTCGGAATTCGTACGCAAATCATATTCGTACTGATTGATCGCATCATGATCGTGGTCGTGTGAATGATCGTGGTCGTGCGAATGATCGTGGTCGTGCGAATCAACTTGAGATTGCCATACGCCTTGGGATGATGAAATACTAGGTTGACCGTTGCGGGGTGGGCTGGGAGCAAAATTTAGGTCAAGCTGAATTTCAGAATGTGTTTGCAGGCCGGCTATCGGGGTTTGCTCTATCGGGGTTTGCTCTACTTTGTCGATAACACTCACGAGTTTTCTCGCTGGGTCGGCATGTGTAAATTCCCATTGACGGATGGCTTCACCGAAAACGAGCGCAAGTCGGAGGCGTTGGCGGATCGCAATTTCTCGACAATCGTCATATTCGGGGGAAAAATCGGAAGTGCCGTCCGGGCGTCGCGAGACCTTTCCCCTGACCGTTCCCCAAGGGGTTTCGACTTCAATGCTAGCCCTGGGAAGCACGGTTCTTCTTCGCCTTGAATAGCGAATTCCAAGGGTTCCAGTCTGTTCAAACAAGATTTGCTCAGCGACGTACCGGTCCTCGGGACGAACGAGAACAGTCATCAGGCTTCCAGGCCTCCCCTTCTTCATCTGGATCGGCGTTGTGAACACATCGAGGGCACCGGCCTTCCATAGGAGTTCGCTCGCGAAGCCGATCTGCTCGCCAGTGGTGTCGTCCAGGTTCGTTTCCAGGGCCAAGACGGAATCTTCAGAGTCTTCTGAGTGGCCAGAATCTCGTGTGGGCCTGGATTTAATCGCGGTTCCTAAAAGAAGTCTTAGCATATTCGGCTGTTTCGAAAGATCCTTAGTCCCAGCTCCATAGCCAATACGCTCCCATTGCATCGCAGGGACTGGGCCGAATCCTGTAACAAGCTCAGCAAGAATTGCGGCGCCGGTCGGGGTGGTAAGTTCGGCAACCACTTCGCTTGCGGCAATTGGAATGCCATATAGTATCTCTGCAGTCGCGGGGGCAGGAACGCTTACTAAGCCGTGGGCTATACGAATTGTTCCGGTACCGACTGGAACCGGCGAGGAGTAGGCGATGTCAATTCCGAGAGACTCCCAGGCGACAGAAACGCCCACAATATCGGCGATTGAATCAATAGCCCCAACCTCATGAAAATGGACTTTCTGGATGTCGGTACCGTGAACCTTAGCCTCGGCAACGGCGATTCGGTAGAAGATGGCCTTGGCCAGTTCCTTAGCCTTTGAAGAAAACTTACCCGAATCGATCATCCGAACGATATCTTTTAGATGCCTATGGGCGTGCTCGGGCGGATGGGTGATGATGAGCTGCGTCGCTCGAAAGCCGTTTTTCTTTACTTGGCTTGTTGACAGTCGCACATGGGGTAACCCCATGGAATCGATTGCCTGCTGAACCATCTCGATACTTGCCCCTGCGTCGATTAGCGCGCCGAGCGTCATATCTCCACTGATGCCACTAAAGCAGTCAAAATAGGCAATTTTCATAATGAAACAAGTGATTTTGGTGTTGTGAAATCTAGAAGGATCTCTATTATACTCTCCCCTTACAGAGGTGACTTCCAGAATTGTGGAAGTTCCGATCTCGTTAGATCAATAGTTTTTGTAATAGTTTGGAAGAGATTATGAAGGTTGTATCCTCGATCGGAGCTCTCAAGTACCGCCACCCAGACTGCCAGGTGGTTCGTCGCCGTGGACGCATATACGTTATCTGCAAAAGCAATCCGCGATTCAAGGTGCGGCAGGGTAACGCAAAAAGCAAACGCACCAAGCGTTAGTATATAGAGCTATCCAGAAATAACTGCCCGAATTTATCTGTTCCAAGTCTTTAGACTTTGGAATTACTGGTACATCCAAACTCTGGCAAGTTCGGTTACGGAAATTAACCCAGGACAGTCCCTTCGTTGGATCTACCATTTTCAGTAAAGTCTCTTCGCTCGGCGACAACCGACTGCCGGAGTGAACTTTTGTACGCTTAAGTCAAAAACAGGAAGTGGTATGCAAACTGCAACTAGTTTACAATGTTGTTTGTGACCCGAGTTTGACAAAGCGTACTCGAGCGACTTAAATCTATCTCGACTGGTCTATTAGAACACCTAGTGTCTAAACCTTCCGTTTTATCCCGCCTTTGGAGTAATGTGCGAATGAAGAAGATTCTGCTTAGTGTCACTGCCATCCTGATTTTTGGTAGCTCTCTTTCGACCCCAGTTTTTGCAATCAAGCAATTTGGCGATGCTTGGAAAGAGTTCTACGAAAAACCAAGCACAAACGAAGAGTTTAAGAAACTAGTCGCTGACGCAAAATGTAATGTTTGTCATATTCAAGGCGAGAAGAAGACCAAGCACAACCCGTATGGTGAAGAGGTCGAAGAGCTATTGAAGAAAGCGGACTACCCGAAAGAGCGATTTGAAAACGAACCCGCTAAAGTCAAGGAAGAGATCGAAGCTGCTTTTAAGAAAGTAGAAGCTGCCATGGCCAAAGACGGCAAGACTTACGGCGAAAAAATCAAAGCGGGTGAATTACCCGGCGGAACTATCGAAGGCAAGTAAGTACATTTAGTATTTGTGCTAACATCATTGATATTTGTTGACCATTAACGGATTGCGTTCGAGGTAGCCACAAGGTCCAAATGACCTCAAGTGTCGTCATCTCGAACGCATTCGTGTTTTTAGGGCGTTGTGGTGGAACTTCTGAATTTCTGATTTTATTGGATATTCGTTTCCCTGGTTTGTTTTTTACTCTCATTCCCATCGAGACCCATTCATGAGATCACTTGTTTTGTCGGCTATCTTTTTTACTGGAACCCTGACTTCCCTTTTTCCAACGGTTCTTGCTGAAGAATCCAAGGTTTCGAGCGGTTGGATGTCGATGTTCGATGGCAAGTCTCTGGACGGTTGGAAAGTGAATGAAAGTCCCGAATCTTGGTCGGTTGAAGATGGTGCGATTGTTTGCCATGGCAACCGGAGTCACTTGTTTTACGAAGGTGACGGTAAGCCCTTTAAGAATTTTCACTTTAAAGCGGAAGTTAAAACGACGCCAGGGAGCAACTCCGGGATTTATTTTCATACTAAGTTTCAAGATTCGGGCTGGCCTAAATTCGGTCATGAATGCCAAGTCAACATATCCCAAAGCGACCCTAAGAAATCGTCCGGCCTGTATTCGGTTCGAGACGTAAGTGCCCCGCCCGCTAAAGATAATGAGTGGTATACCCAAGAGATTATAGTCCAAGGCAAGCAAGTGATTCTGAAGCTCAATGGAACGACTCTTGTAGACTATACCGAAGAGAAAGATCAGCCTGCCTTTTCTGCGGACTTTGAAAGACGTCTGGGCGAAGGCACCTTTGCGCTTCAGGCTCACGATCCCGACAGCAAGGCTTTTTTCCGGAACTTGACGGTGAAACATCTGCCAGATTGATCGCATCATTCAACTAGAAGTCAGTCCACAGCCCTGTGGAAATCGTATCCCTCTAGGGGTTACATGGTTGGTTTTCCAGAATGTTTGTCTATGAGATTTGCACCACAATTGAAAGTGAATCTCGTAGGGTACGCGCTCAGTTTTGGTCTGCTTTGGATGTGCTTGGTCACCACGTTTACGAATGGGGCTTACGCGAATTCAAGTGAAAGTGGCACTTTGAATGGTGTGGTTATTCGACTTACCAACATTCAGCTTGGGCTCAATGGAGTTTGGAAGGTAGGCTTTCCGACTAGACTGGCGTTTGATTGCTTTGCGGAATCCATGCCCGACAGCGACGCAGGTTGTCTCGGAATCGCTTGCATCAACACCGTCGATGGAGAAGGAATCTCTGTCGTGTACGAAGTGCCAATTCTCAGTGAGTCTTGTCCTGAGTTTGAAATCGGAGGCATTCGAATGCGTCGTTTTGAAACGGCCATTGTTCATGGACGCGCGAATCGATCCATTCGTATATCGATCAAGAACCCTAAAGTCAGAGAAAACTATGAATCGCTAGTTTTGGTCTCTAATCAACCTATAACTGCAGACGAACGTAATTCTGCGAGCGACTCATCGACCGCTAAGGCTGCCGGTATAGAGATTCTCGTTCGTGACGACCAACGTGGCCAAATCCTGCCTGCGGTTCAGCCTTGGATCGTTGGTATTGGAAGTGATCTTGGCTTGGATGAAGTCGCGCAAAAGTCCGCTCAAGGCCGTTTGCCATCGTACGTCAGCACCGAATTGACTGACGTCTCGATGCTTCCTGTTCTGGACGACGGGTACTGCGGAGTCGATCTGCTTGTCCTGCCTACCAATCCAAACGATATCATTTCTAAGATGACGCCTCCGCAACAAAAGGCGATGGTGGATTGGGTTCGATTGGGTGGTCACATTCAGGTATGGTCAGGTGCAAATACGGCTCAACTTTCCGATTGGCCATGGTTAAAGGCCATCCTTCCGGCTGAAGAACAAGGTGTTGCGCCGGACAGTGATCCAGGGACGATCGAGTCATTTCTTTCTTCACAAAATAGACTCGGGCGTTTAACTCTTGGACGCTTTACTTTGCGCGATGGTATCGTTGAGTTGATTGATCGGACGAAGCTACCACTGCTGATGCGTGGCTCCTTTGGTTTAGGACAGGTGCAGTTGTTTGCTGCCGATCTAAATACTTCTCCTCTTAAAGAATGGCCAGAGCGCAAACTACTGCTGGAAAAGATGCTGGTCGATTCGATTGAGTCGCCCCGCAAAATTCAATTGGGATCGTCATCGCAAATCGCATTGCTGGGTTACGACGATTTGTCTGGCCAGGTACGTGCTTACTTGGATGTCTTTCCATCCGTACAGAATGGAAATTTGCTCGCCATGGCAGCCATTCTTGCTCTGCTGGTTGCGTTGATCGGTCCGCTTGATTACTTCGTGATTCAGCGCGGGTTTCAAAGACCGACATGGACATGGTGGTCTCTGGGCTTGTGGTCAACACTCTGTATCGGGCTGGTTATTGGGATGAATAGCTGGTGGAAGCCAAATGTACAACTACTTAATTCCGTCGAGATCGTAGATGTAGACTATTCTAGCCAATCACTTCGCGGGACTGCATTTTTCAGCCAGTATGTGGGAAATGCTGGCAGCTATCATGTGTCCGGTTCGGCAAGGAAACTCTTCTCATCTCCCCAAACAGTCCAAACTCTTACGACTAAGTCGCCCAGCGAGACTTCTACGGTCGCGCCCGAGCGAAAAGTCCCGATTCGGCTCAATTGGCTAGGCCAACCAGGGGCAGGTCTGGGGGGATTCGATTCAAGTGTGCGAACTGACTTTGGTTATCCATCGTATCGAATTGGATCGGGAGAAGTCGAGCAATTGGGGATTCCAACTGCCGGGACGAAGTCGTTACGTGCTCAATGGAGCCGGGGTAGTCTACCTATTTGGCCCGAAAGCAAATTCGAAGTTCTTAAAGGGTCCGACTTCCTAGAAGGCTCTTGGGTAAATCCTTTGGATGAAGAACTGCTAGAACCTCTTTTGATCTATCGTGGTTGGATTTATGGACTACCCAGTAAAATTCGTCCGGGTGGCGAAATTTCCATCGTTGCGAATGATATCCCTAAGGACCTGGGAAGGTACCTGCAACAGCGCCAGTCCACTAAAGACGCGGAATACAGCCAACCATGGGATCTGACAGGAGGCGTGTCGGTCGATCGTCTCGTAGATATTCTGGGAATGCATCGGGCAGCCGGTGGAATCGTGTATACAGGGTTAACCCATCGCTATATTGGACGAATCGATCTCTCGCAAACTGCTTACCTGAACCGTGCGATCATATTTGGTAGATTGGGTACGCCGATCGTTGAGCTGTCCCTTGCACTTGGGAACGAGAAATTAGTGAATCGAAACACAAATCGCTCTGCCTTCGTAAGGTTTATTCTACCTGTGGAGGTAAAACGCCCCTGAGAACTTCCTTATACTTTTTGCAGCACGATACAGATCGAGCATTCTTCCGAAGCACCTGGTGTCTTGCGAGGGAAGGCGGGACCCGAATTGACCTAGTCGTTTCCCAAATCGTACCATAGACATGGTCTACTAACCGGAATGGAACGTAAATGAATATTCGACTCAATCAAAATCCAGATCGATTTAACTCACACTGGATACTCCGGTCGTCTTGGATACTTGGAGTGCTGGCATTCTCGCTCACAGTCCCAGGCTGGTTTCCTTCACAGCATTTATCTTCGCTCAGTTCTTCAATCGCGCATGCGGAGGAAGAGGAAAAGGAAGAGGAAAAGGAAGAGGAAAAGGAAGAGGAAGAGGGGCAGGAGATTGACGGGCAGGAGATTGACGGCCTCAAACTTAAAAAGAACGGTGGCAATCTACTGGGCGGATTCAGTGGTAACTTTGCCACGCAATCGAAGAATCCTTATAGATTTAGCGCAACATACACGCTAGCTGGTGATCAATTGAGCGGTGTTGTTGAAGTCGTTTGCAAACTTGACCCCGACTACTATATCTACTCGGTCACTCAACCGCGGGGCGGGCCGATGCGAACAAACATTGCGATCAAATCACCAACGATTAAGATTTCAGAACCTTTTCAAAGCGAAACGCCTCCGCTGATTGTCGAAGGTGAGCCAGGTTTTGAGAAGGTTCAGGTAGAGAAACATATCGACAAGGTTGTTTGGAGAACTGACTTTGTTTCCTCGCAACCTCTTGATCCAACGACTGACCAAATCTCCTTGTCGTTGAGTGGCCAAGTCTGCCGTAGAGGCGCGTGCATCCCGATCCAGAATCAATCGATTCTTGCGATATCAGAGAGTGTCGTCGCCAATCAGAGATCTCTTGACGAGCTCGGTGATGATGAGTTTCTTTCGACTGAATCGTTCTCGGGTAAGGCTGATGGTATCTCGGAAATGGCGAGCAGTGGCCCGCCATCGTCAACTTTGGGACCAGTTTTACCAATGGCGAACGGCGGTTTGAAGATTGCCAATGCAATCCAGGACGGGATGTTAAAAGCCGATAAGTCGCGAGTTGGATGGAGAGTTGAGTTATTACCAACGCGGGTAGCACCCGGATCACGAGCTGAGTTGATTTTGACGGCGGTTACCGAGCCACCTTTTTATCTCTATGAAGTTCGGCCGACCGACGCGAACTACGAATCCAGCACTACTATCTCAGTAACTCAAAAAAGTGGTCTGAAGATGGGGCTACCAATTCCAACAGAACCCCCGACAAGGAAAGATCTCATCGTTGGCCAGCTATCGATTGCCTATCATGGTGAGCAGGTCGCGTGGCATATTCCCATTGAAATCGACGAGGATTTTACTGAAGGTAGCTATTTAATTGAAGGCAAGATTGGATATCAGGCTTGTACAGAAAGTCTATGCGAGGACCCGCAAGGATTGAAGTTTAGCGGCCGTCTTGTGGTTACAGGGAACGGTATCATCGGTTCTGAAGCAGACTCGGCCAACGCGGCATTTACGCTTGAATCGATTTCATACAAGGACGCTGCAAATGATTTCTCGAGATTGAAATGGATTGACGAGACTGTTGCGCAAACAGGCCGAGAAGTTGCTTTTGCGACTGGTAAGTCAGGAGCTTCGTCTGGCCAAGCGATTCCTCTTGCGGGGCTTTTCGGCTACTTTGCATTGGCCATGGTTGGTGGTTTGGTGCTGAATTTGATGCCGTGCGTTTTACCTGTGATTGGTCTCAAGATCATGAGCTTTGTCCAAGAAAGCAAACAAAGCAAGTCGAGCGTTGCAATTCTGAACCTTTGGTATGTAGCAGGAATCTTGAGCGTTTTTCTAGTACTCGCAATTACGACGATCGTTGCTCGCGAATTTTTCCATACCACTTTTGGTTGGGGAAGCCAGTTCGGTTACTTTGGCTTTCGATTGGCGACGACGATCTTGATGTTTGCAATGGCCCTTAGCTTTCTCGGGGTCTGGGAGATTCCTATTCCAGGATTTGCTACGAGCGATCAGTCAAGCCAACTGATGCGTCGCGAAGGTGCAATGGGAGCGTACTTCAAAGGATTACTAACAACCATTCTGGCGACGCCGTGCAGTGGCCCTGGGCTGGGCGGTGTCTTTGCACTGACCATCGATCAACCACCATGGGTAATCTTGCTGATGTATTTCGGGATCGGTTTGGGAATGGCGCTTCCCTACCTCCTTATCGCGCTCAATCCAAGCCTGTTGGCATTTTTGCCTAAGCCCGGCGCATGGATGCAAACGTTGAAAGAAGTCTTAGCCTTCCCGCTGTTGATGTCCGTCGTTTGGTTCCTAACGACCTTTAGCGATGATTATCGAATAGCCGTCGTGACCTGCCTAATCTTCGTCTGGTTGGCATGCTGGTGGGTCGGGAAGGTGCCTCCGTGGACTGAATCCAAATCGAAAGTCTTTCATTGGTCGGGTGCAATGTCGGTTGCAATCGCTGGCTCGATTTTCGCCATGCAATTTTTGGGTCCACACAAGAACTTGATCGACTGGGAGCCTTACAACGAATCCACGCTAGTCAATTACCGAACGCAGGGTAAAGCCGTAATGATCGATTTTACGGCTCAATGGTGCGCAAATTGTAAGGTGAATCTTGCTACCGCGATTGAGACAAAGCGAGTTGCTGCGGTAGTTCGAGAGCAAGGTGTCGTTTCTATGATCGCGGATCACACAGATCTGCCAGATCACATTACCAAAAAGTTAGAGGAGCTTCGCAGTACTGCCATTCCGGTCCTCGCTATTTACCCCGCCGGACTTTCGAGTCCGCCAATCGTAATGCGAGACCTCGTTACGGAGCAGCAGGTCATTGCTGCACTGCGACGAGCAACGGACAGTGAAAAATCGGTAAGCAGCCGAGTCGCCCTCCCGATCCGAACGCTCAATAACCGCGAAAGCCAATAAGATGAGAAACTCGATTGCTTCAAAAATCGTTTCGGTCTGTGTTGTTTCGCTTTTCATATTCAACTTTGTATTGGTGACTTTATTTGGGACGACCAATCTGTCTGGCGAGGAAAAACCCTTAGAACGATCTCGAGAACGTTCAACGACAGCATCGCCCCGTGATCGTACGAGACCAGTCGCAGCCGAATCCATCACTGACCCGGCAGTGAACAAACCTGTTGATCCAGTGAAAGCTGCTCAGGAAAAGAAAATTCGAGAAGCGGCTCGCGCTCGAGGTGAAATCACGTTTGATGACCTCCAGTTTGACATCGAAAAAGATGGTGTTTTTGAGGAGACAATGATCACCGATTCGATTCGCGATCTCGATACGAAAGTTGTTCGGTTGCGAGGGTTTATTCTCCCGTCTTTTTTGTTTCAACAAAAAGGCTTCACTCGCTTTGTCTTAGTTCGCGACAACCAAGAGTGCTGTTTCGGTCCCGGCGCGGCTTTGTATGACTGCGTGATGGTCGAGATGGAGCCTGGAAAAACCGCCGACTTCACAACGCGTGTTGTGACGGTAAAAGGTATCTTTGCGACCGATACCAAGTCCTATCGATACCCCGATGGGGAACCCTACGCGGTGTTCAAAATTATCGCCAGCGAAGTCAAGTAGCTACTTTGATTGCTCTACCTCGATTGCTTTACTTCGATTGTTCCGAGAGAACCTCCAGCACGGCTTGCATGTCTGCTGCGATTGGCGAAACAAACTCCATCGCCTCGCCAGTTATCGGATGCTTAAAGGCTAGCTTGTGAGCGTGCAGTGCTTGCCGAGCAATCACGACATCGTCATCACTGGGACTTTTGGGAAGGCCAATGGATTGCTTACGAAGAAGCTGGCCTCGAGTTGCTTTGGCATGTCCGGCATACAGTCGATCAGCCATGACTGGGCAACCGATGTGACTCAAGTGAACCCGAATTTGATGCGTGCGGCCGGTTTTAGGAAGAACTCTTACGTACGTGTAACCAGTGAACCGTTTGATAACTTCGTAAAATGTCTCAGCATCCCGACTGGATTCATGGCCAGCGCGAATCGTCATTTTATCACGTTGATAAGGATGGTGACCGATAGGAGCACGAATCCAATCTCTATCTAACTCCAGCATCCCGACCACGATCGCGTGATATTCTTTTGATACTTCTCGAGCTTCGAATTGAGCCGCGAGCTTAAAGTGGACTTCGTTGCTTTTTGCTATCGCAATGACACCGGTAGTATCACGATCGAGTCGATGGACAATCCCGGGTCGTGTCGGTCCACCTGCGGAACTGAGATTCTGAAAATGGAATGCGAGGGCTGAAGTTAACGTGCCGTTCCAGTGCCCCTTTGCTGGATGGACAACCATCCCAGCGGGTTTATTGATAATGACTAAGTGCTGATCCTCAAACAAGATATCGAGCGGAATATTTTCTGGGATCGGACCGTCGTTTGGTATTGGCGGTAGCTCAATCGATACCTTCTGACCCGCGTGGACGCGGAACGCAGGCTTGACAGATTTACCGTCAACCCTGACATTCCCCTTTGTGAAAACCGTCCGAAGGAACATGCGACTATATCCGTCACATTTCATAGCGATATAGAAATCGATTCGTTGATTTACTGACGCTTCATCGACCTCATGCTCCACATGCGTCAGGCCATGAGAAGCAAACTCAGCTGAGTCCTCTAGAACATCGTTAGCCAATTCGTTGTCGGATCGACTCGCGGAATCATTCGCCAATTCTATCGCAGAATTTTCGGGGTCTTCTGGAATGGAGTAAGCTGCCTCGTCGGGATTTCGCGCGCTCATGAGCCGCTTTCGGTAGCGTCTGCTTCGGGGGTGGGCGGTGACTGAATGGAGCTCGGTTCAGTTGGCACCTTGGTCTCCGCTGCCCCCTCAACAGGAACCGAGAAGCTTGACTGCTCGGTTGACGGGGAAATGTCAGAAGGTGCGACTGAAGCCTCGCTCGGCGGCGTGAGGACTTCTGATTTGACAGCCTCCGCCGGTTCGACTTTGGGAACGATAAACTCTAGATCAGGCATTCCTGGAAGCGAGTTCAGGTTACCGGGCACATCGACGGGGGTTGGCGCAGTTGGACGATTGTCTTGATACCAAGTGAAAAAAGACTTTCCATCGCTACTCTCGATGAATTCGATACGACGCTTTACGTCCTCGGCAAGCCCATCATAGACGCCTGCGATAGAAAGAATACGTTTGTATTGCGTAAGCGCTTCGGCAGACTTGCCTTGGGCGTCCAAGGATTGGGCAAGACCGAATGTTGCACGGGAGGAAAGTAAAGCGTCGCTCGTTTGATTTAAAATTTCTTCGTACCCTTTGGCAGCCTGTGAGAAAAGTTCGTCTGAGAGATCTCGATCCAAGTAGACTGAAGTGAGTCCGCGAGCCATCAAGGAGTCGGATTCGGTTTGCTTGGCCCAAAGAGCTCCCTTGGTACCGGGGTAAGTCTGATAAATGGTATCTAGCTGATCTCGTCGCCCGGCAGCAAAGTAGAAATCGGACCACGAATCTGCTGCAATTTTCTCTGCCGTTTGTTGCCGTAAACCATAGGCGATGCCAATCGCAATCAGAACGACCAGAGCGGCTGCGAACCACTTAAAATAAGGTTTCATCCCAATAAAAAATTCTTCCATGCGATCGGCGAGAAGATTACTTTGGAGTTCTTGTTTTTTCTGGTTCATAAGTCTTTCACGCCATTTCGTTTCTGGCCGATCACGATTTTGTATACAAATAACTACAACCATATTTTGGTTGGAGGGGACCATACCTCGGTCTCAGGCTTCTCAAATGTTTCCCCGAGAAATTTTTTCCTAGAGAGTTTCTTGAAGAGAATATAAGAGGCATCTCGATTTGGCTCAATGCCGGCCAGATGGCAAATGTCCTTCGAGTGAGCCCCAAGGCTCTAAATCGCCTCTACAATCCCGGTGCCCCAGCGGAGGAAAAGTAGAAGCTATATTTCCAAAGACTACAGCCAGCCGCGTCGTTTAAAGGATGCGGCAAGCCCAATCCCAATGATTCCCATGATTGCTAGGGCGAATGGGTAGCCGTATTCCCATTTCAGTTCTGGCATATTCCACGGCGATTCAGTGTCGAAATTCATCCCGTACACGCCAGCCACGAAAGACAAGGGAATAAAAATGGTTGAGATAATTGTTAGCAACTTCATGACTTCGTTCATCGAATTACTTACCATCGACAGGTAATAATCACGAAGATCTGAGGTTAACTCGCGGTACGTATCCACACTATCGATGACTTGGATCACATGGTCATAACAATCGCGAAAGTAGACGTGCGTATCTGGAGTGATTAAAGGTGATTCGTGGTGACTGATTGCATTGATCATTTCGCGATGCGGGCGAATCGCCCGGCGTACATCTAGCAATTGGCCTCTCAATTGATGGACATGGTGCATCTGCCGCGGATTTGCCTTGGCGGTAATTTCCTCTTCTAGAGCATCTACCTCTTCACTTAAGCGATCCATGACAGGAAAGTAACTGTCGATGATGGTGTCCAGGAGATTGTAGAGTAGGTAATCCGCCCCTAGCGTGGCGATCTTACCGTGACGTTGACGCAGTCGCTGCCGAATCGAGTCCCAACAATCCCCGGGCCGCTCTTGAAATGATAGAACAATATTCTTCTTTAAAAAGAAACTGATTTGCTCGGAAAGCGAAGTGTCACTCGTATCGAACATCCTCGCGACAATGAAGAGGTACTCGTCAAACGAATCCATCTTGGCTCGTTGATGGACGTTTACAACGTCTTCCAAAGCAAGTGCATGCAAACCTAAAAATTCTCCAATCTCAAGGATCCGTTCAGCCGAACCAAGTCCAGTCACTTCAATCCAGACGGTTTTATAGCGTGTAATGACGTCGCTTAAGTCTCTTACTTTAGTGATGTCCTGCTCGAAAAATGCCCCGGGGGAACTAGCAAAAACGCGGATCGTGGTGCGGGGTGCGTTGGGGTCTGAAGCTACCGTTCCAGGGGCAGCGCCTGGTGTTCCACGGTGCCTCGTTCGCTTGCGTTTCTTAGCACGAATCGCACGATCGGGCACCTTGTTCACAACGTTTAGATCCTTCTTTGCCATTTTACAGCCATGAAACAACCGATCGTGACCAGCATCGCAGCGATAACGTAAACGTAGCCATGTTGCGGCTCAATAAGATAGTGTAACGGTGATTGGCTAGGTACTGAAACGGTCTCATGACCCGGATGAGCCCAAAGCGACGAGGCCATGGTCATGTTCAGAAAAGCAAAAACGTAACTAGGTCGCACTGTAGTACTTGTTGGTTTTAGGGGTGTGTGAGGAAAGAAAAACTTGAGTTTGTCATCACGCGCGTAGGAAATTTTATTTGGCTGCCTTCAACGATTGCTTTTCGTTGAGAACTTTTTGAAGCGAGTCCACCGGGATCGGGATCCCCTTGAGTAATCCCTCGAGCACCAGATTGCCTTCTACGACCCCTTGAAATCTGCAAACGATCAGTCTGTTACGACGTGCTTTTAGCAATTCACACATCACCACAAGACGATCGCCTGGAACCACAGGATCTCGGAAGCGAACATCCTCGAGCCCACCAAATCCAACCATGCTCGTTCCAAGAAGGTCATATTTGTGGGCAAAGTAGCAGCATACCTGAGCTACGGCCTCCAGCATGACCACCCCCGGCATGAGCGGCATGCCAGGCATATGCCCTCGCACCCAAAACTCATCATGAGTAATATCTTTGTATCCGACGCAAGAGTTGCGAACGGCGTCTTCATAGATAATCGCCGTCAACTGCTCCATTTCAAAGCGTTGAGGATTCCACTTGCGGATTTCTTCGGTATCAGCCAATACGCGACCGAAGTCCAGTGTCGAAGGATCAACAATCCAGTCTTTGGAACTCACTTAAGGCCCTTTTAGACGGTCCACGTTGGTAAATAAATGCAAAACACGAATTCTAGGTTCGAATTTTCTTACGCTTGGCCTTACGAGCCTTGCTGTTCGCAGCTCGTTGGCCATGATTGGCCTTCTTAAGTTTTCTATGTGGCTTTGTCATGATTTCTCTTTGCGTAGTAATACTATGTGACTTCCGCAATGAGTCACATGAAATATACGGATGTTTACTATTTGAGCGTCATCGGACTTGCGACGATCTGCGGATCGCGAAAAATAACATCTTTTCGGTTCGGCGCGAAGCGAAAACGCGACTAGACGGACAACTTTATTTTCAAATCTTTATCACTCGGAACAAGTCCTTTGTAACCATGTATCGACTCCGGCACCAGTTATCGTAGCTTAGGATCGTTACGCTAATGTGTCACGGCGTCCGGCGGGGGGACTCCTCAAGCTCACCCGACCGGACGATCTTCTGCAGCATCGGCATCACGATCTGCCGATATAGTCCTTGAACCAATGGAAACTCCTTCATTTTCTCGAATGTGTTGAATGCAATCTCACCATCCGTCTGGCCCATTGGAACCACTGTTTCATTTCCATTCGCATCGACCATGGTTGCAGAGTATGGAAATTCCCCTAACGGGTCTTGAGACTTCTTCACATCGATCAATTGTGCTGTATCAGGGTCAAAGCGACCAGAACTGGACTTTGGTTTCGCTTGATATTGGTCCGTATCTAACCCCATAGCGCCTGCAACCCTTTCGACCGTACCGGCGATCGACTGGCTATCCACCAAATGATCCAGTTGACGGAGTCGTTTATCAAGCTCCTTCAGATTCGCTTTCGCGGGCTTACTCAACGAAGTTTCCACGTGAGCCTCGACAGATGTTTGAATCGTCGCCTCCGCATTGATGGTAGTTTTCTTGCCCGTCTCGCTCACGGATTCGTCTGCTTTTTCAAGCAACGGATCCTTGGAGGATGGATCCTGAACTGCTTGTTCTTCCCTGTTTTTCGGAATGTAAACGAAAATCAAGACAGCAAGCAACGCAACGTGAAATACAAGACTCCAAATGATCCCGGACCGAAACCGAAGGCCACCGACAGGTCGGTATACGTCTGGCTTTTCGGGGAAAGTATCGCTCATCGAATTCGCTTGTGAGATCCAGGGATGAGAAATTTTGGCATGGAAACTAGCAATGAGATCAGTCGATCGCAAACAGGGATTATATAGTCAAAATTCCCAAGAGGCACATTGCAAGACGCAGAATACTGGAGGACCGCCTGAGAAGCCGTTGTAAGACTAATCGCCTGTTGGAATACGGTTGATGATATCGCCTAGAGATATTGCTGAAAACCAAGGTCCTGCAATTGTTTGACAACTTCTCTTACACGTTCTTCCTCGGTTTTGGGTGCAACGAGGGTTGCATCAGGCGTATGAACGACGATGGTTTCTTCCATTCCAATTGTCACTACAAGATGATTTTCCTCGGTCCGTACAATCATCCCAGTGGAATCGATCGGTAAATACGGGCCTTGAACGGCGTTTCCAAATTCATCGGGAGCAATTAGACGTGCGATCGCTTGCCAGCTGCCGACGTCATCCCAAGAGAACGGGGCTTCGAGCACGGCAATTGGAGAGTAGCGTTCCATAACGGCAAAATCGATTGATTTACCTTCAATTTTTGCAAAATGCTCGGCGAAACATTCTTGAAAGCGATTGGTCCCGATACCCGCCGCGATGTTAGCGATATGGGCAGACATTTCCGGCTCAAACTCGCGCAGAGCTTCTAAAATCGTCGACGCCTTCCACATGAAGATTCCGCTATTCCAATAGAAGTTGCCCGATTGGACGTACTCTTCGGCGATCTCACGACATGGCTTCTCACGAAATCGCTGCACACCAAAGACTGCCGCACCGGGAGCTCCCGGAATCGCCTCGCCTCGTTCGATGTATCCGAACGATTCTGCCGCATAAGTTGGACGAATTCCAAAGGTTACTATGAGACTGGGCGTTTTCTCGATAAGAGCTAGACCTGCTTTAACGGCACGATGAAATTCAGATCTCGGCTCAATCACGTGGTCTGACGGCATTACGATCATCACGGCATCAGGATCTGCGGCGTAAACGAGCGAGGCGGCTACGCCGATGCACGGGGCCGTATCGCGTTTGAAGGGCTCGCCCACGATATGCTCTAGCGGCAAATCCGGAAGCTGCTGTGATACGGGGCCAATCAATTGTTCATTTGTTAAGACCAGGACATGCTCGCTGGAAACTAAACCTTGCAATCGATCAAAAGTCGACTGCAGCATGCTTCTTTCGCCACCCATTTTTAGAAGCTGTTTGGGAGTCAGCTTGCGGCTAGCAGGCCAAAAACGCGTTCCTGCCCCTCCGGCCATAATCACAGCATGCAGCATCGAACCACTCATTTTCTTTTTCAATAATCAATTTTTGAACGATCGACACACGTCTTTACCGTTCGCTTCTCGTTGAATATCAGTTTGCCTCATCATCATCACTCCGACAACTGGACAAATCACATACAGCCCCTGAAGTTATCGCTTTAGGTCCGATTGGGGGGATGATGCAAAAGAGGGGGTGCGATAAATTGGAAGGTAGCGGTAGTAGACTTCCAGGCACAAACACGCCATTGCAGTGCTGTATACGCGTCCGCCGTAACCAGCCCAAATACAGTTCGGGTTCCAAGATCCGGCCTGATTTCCGGTTAACACCTGGGATTGCAAAAGCTGGGATTTCATGGCTTTATTCCAGATTGGCCAAGATTCGTCTTGCAACTGAAAAAGTGCCAGCGAGGCATAATACCAATAGTAAAGATTTTCTTCGGCTGTCCCTGGAAGTTGCTGCAGTATGTATTGCTTGGCTTCAGACAGTGCTTCTTGGCTGATTGACTGCTTGAGCATGAGACGCATGGCAAGCGCTTCTGCGGTCATCGCGTGTGTCGGTTGTTGACCGGGAGTTGGACGATATACCGCTAGTCCACCATAACGACCGACGCTGACGCGAGTGAGGTAGCCGTGCATTCGCGGCATCAAGTCCGTCGGGAGTGTGAAGCCGCCATTCTGGCTACTAAGGAGGGCCATCGCTTGCCAGCCGAACTGACTGGTGTCTCCCGGATCATCCTGGGTGTTGGATTGATAGCGCCAACCCCCGGTTCGCTTGTTCTGCGCTTGCAACGTGTAGGCCAAGGCGCTTTGGATCGGTGCTACCAATCGAGGATCGCCGGTCATCGCGTATGCTTCTGCAATCGCAAGAGCTGCCATTCCGTGAGAATACATCCTGGCATAATAAACATCGGAAGAGGTGCCAATTTGCTTCAGACCAGCGAGATCACCTGAGGGCATTTGCGATGCTCGTAAAAAATCAAGGGCCGCTTCGACGGTCTGGCTGTACTTCCCTCCGATATGCGTGTACCCCGCGCCCTGGAACGCCAATACGGCTAACCCCGTCATCGCTGTATCTGCCTTGGCTCCTGTCCCGGCACGGTTCCGGTCCAAGGTTTGGGTCTCACGGCCAGCCCCGTGCTTGGACGCATTCCAAGAACCGTCAGACTCCTGATTGGCTGCCAACCATCCTAACGCGCCTTCTACAGATGCTTCGGTAGACTCATCGCCTCCGAATTGCTGAGCAGAGGCTAAGCGAGATTGAGATACGCGAAGCTTGTATGGTTCAGGGACTGGCTGATGATCGATACGTCTCTGGGCCACTGGCGTTCCTGATGATCCGTCAATATCAATTGGCTCGTTATCGGTTGCTGTCTCCCCGCCCGTTGCCAAGGCGACTTCACGGCGTACATCTTTAGGTACCTCTTGAGGTGCAATGGAATCGAACTGAGAGCCAGCGTCGTTTGACGGCTCATCCGCTACTTCCTTCATTGGCATGGAGATTTCTACCGAATCGCTATTGGCTGTCTGGTTAACCTGTGAAACAATGTTTTCCGTGGCAACTTCTTGCGTAAGAGACTCTATCGATTCCTGCGACACCGCCAGTAAAGGTGGTGGGGTAACGACTAACGCCATCGCGTCGACAATTTCAGTGGCCGCTTCAGGAGTCGCCTCAAAGGGTTCGGTTGGAACATCCAACCATTCCATGTTACTCACGTTTGTAGACTGGACGCCTCCTTGAAGCCCGGGAGGACCGAATGAAACAACCCGCGTTCCATAAGCGTACATGAGCAACCAGACATGGGCTAACACGGCCAGAACGATACAATTGGTCAGCGGCTTATTGTGCCCCCACCGCGATCTGGATAAACCCCAAAGCGCCACAGCAATGGTTGCGCAAACCGCCCCCAAAGAAATAGCAAGAATGCGCCCAGTCGAACTGGTCGTTGCCCCAGCCTGAAGTGGTTCGAGTACCGCTAGAATCGACGACGTAATCACGAGTTCGATTGTCCGTTCACATTGTGAGCATCATCGAGACATGGTTGATTGGGATGACATGGTTGATTGGGATGTCGTGAAGGAAAGCCGCTGAATACCAGCTTGCTTGATAGCCGTCGCAACCTCCATGCCACGTTGCATCGTGACGTTCGCGTCACTACGAACCGTCACGCTCGTTTGCGGGTTCGACTGTCTCGTTTGTGAAAGCGCTTGCGTCAACTCAGTAAGCGACATGGACCTTTGATCGAGTGTGACAGTTCCATCGCGAAACACACTAACGGATTTCGTGACAGGTTGGGCGGCAGTGCTAGAAACATCGGCGACTCGCGGAAGATCCAGGACAACGTTGTTTTCTATCTCCGTAAACTTAGTACCGACCATGAAAAATATCAGCAACAGGAACACGACATCAATCATGCTCGTCAAGTTAATTGTTGGAGCCTCATCAGGATAGGTTTTCAGTGGCATAGAATTCACTCGAGTCGAAAGATCGTGTTGGATCGTATGGAGAGCAAACTAAGCCGACTTACGCAGCCCGCCTAGATCGACTCCGCGATCGCCCGTTGTCAAGCTCGGCTAACCCCTCGCTACAAATGACATCAACGACCTTCTGAGCATAGGAATCCATCTCCATAAGGAGTCGATCGGTCTTGCCGAGAAAATACATATATGCCAAGTAGGCCGGAATCGCTACCAATAACCCGGCTGCCGTGGTAATGAGAGCTTGACCAATTCCGCCGGCGAGTAACTCTGGCCGCCCCATTGCATTTGAACCAGCGATCGAATTGAATGCTTCGATCATCCCAAGAACTGTACCCAGTAATCCCAACAATGGGGAAACGTTGCTGATAGCGCTGAACAGTCGAAGATGCTTTCGAAGCTGATTAGAAACACGTTCACCCGCATCCAACACCATTTGCTCAACTTCAACGGCGGGTCTGCCATAGCGTTTTAACGCGGATGCACAAATCGTCGCAATGGGACTGGGGTTTTTTGAACATAGATCGATTGCTTCATCACGATCCATTTGCTGCTGTTCTAATTGTTCGATCAATCTCGTCACGAAAGGCCTTGGTATAACCCTTCCAGAACGAAGGTAGAGCAATCGCTCGAAAAAGAATACCGTCATTACGAAAGAGCATAATGCAATGGGGTACATCAGTAATCCGCCCTCCGAGAACATCTGTAGCAGGCTTCTAACGGGGATCTTACCTTGTTCGTTAACTTCGGCTACCTTCGAATCGCTACTACCACCAAACCAACTCTTCGAGGCGCTTGCTGTATTCGATTCAGCAATCCTCGCTACGGGGCCACTTATTGTCTGAGGGGCCGAGGCAGCTTGGTTTGGATTAACAAGTCCTTGACCTTGAGTACGCGTAGGAGGCTGCCAGCCATTGTTAATGCCACCTGCTGAACCTGGGACCTGCATGAATCCATTTTGTCCAAGCGAGATAGATGTTCCACACATGCACCACGCAGCTATCACTATCCACGAAAGAGTGACTGGGCGAACAGCTAGTGAAAGCACTTCTCGGAAAGGATACATCGTTGCGCTTGCCATCAATAATCGAATCGATAGCTTTCATAGATGAGAGGACGCAAGCCGCATCGCGAAAGCCATGTCGATGCGGGCCGTATGGGATACCACATCTATCGTCTGAAAGGCTACTGATTCTATGATAGATTTCTTCAAGAATTGTTGTCCATGATGGAGTTTGAAACCAAACCTCCACGCGATCGCCAAACGTCGAGTTGGTGACCGTGAATTCCCGAATTCGGTCGAAATAAATGCACGCATTCGGAAACCTAGTGAGACTAAGGTGACTTTACCGAAAAAATAGACTTTCCGTTTTAGTAAAGCGTTGCTATTGTCCGAACAATGAAGGAAAGATAGTGCACTGACACTCCATTTTGAACCGACGTCTTATGAAACTCGAATCAACCACTATGTCCATCGGATCCTCGGCGTGCACCGTCTTACTGCTCAGCGTTTTCAGCTGCGTTTTCAGCTGCGTTTTCAGCGGATGTGCAGCTTTTTCTGGTAAGCAACCATCGGAACCGATCGATGGAATTGATACTAAAACAATGAGAACTGCCGGCTACAGATTTGACGAAACCGGGGCACAAAAACCGGTTCCAGCCGACGCTCAGCACCCTTCTGTGATCCTTGAGGTTCGTGATGGGAAGCGGCACTTAGAAAAGATCCCCATGTCCGCTGAAAAACCATTGTTCATTCAAGACATCGTTCATGATGCCAAGTTGGAACAAAAGCTCGGGAAAATCAAGGTAGCGATCCTACGCCCCACCGGAGAATCGACTCCGCCAATACGAATGGAAGCCGATATGGAGCCACATGGCAAAGGTGTCGTTAAGTGGCAGAATTATGCACTTCAACCAGGTGACCAGATTGTGGTAACAAAGGATACAACAACTTGGATGGACGAGATGATGACCTCGATCACGCCATTCAAACGCTAGAAGGCATGTTGCACGTTAAGCGAGTCAAACACTGACATCCAAGTTACCGTCGCGGCGTGACCATTTTGCGCTACCGTCCGAAGCACTGCTAGGGCTTCCCGGTAAGGTTTCAACAAGTCTATTTCCTGCAATCTGTGCGTAACGCGATGTCATTGATGACCACGACCCGTCCCGGGATTGCCCTTGTTGCTGGAAAAAGCCGCCCGTTTGTGCGCCGCTAAATTCCCCAGATGGGACCACCTCAACACGAAAGTCAGCAATCGAGATCCCTTGTTCTTTCAGCGTCGCTTGAAGTGTCGGAAGATTATCCATCAAAATCTGTCTTGCTGCATGACTTTCAACTTCAATAGCGGCAATAACTTGACTTCGATTTACCTGCACAGTGACCTGCAGAGTACCCAATTCAGGCGGGTGAAGCCGCACTCGAATCGGTTCGGATCCGTCTTGCGCTTGCTCGATCCCCTTAAGAGCCCGTTGCAGGATGCGGTGTTCTTGATATTTCGAAAGACCCGTGGAACCGCTGGCTCTATCGCCAGGCGTTCTGGTCGTAGTCGTCGTTGAAAAGGAACTGGTCTGATTGGTTCCTGCCGTGGCGGAAGATGCGTTGACAGATGGACTACTTCCGATCGACGAAGCAGCACCTCCGCTTACGGTAGCCCGGTCGTTAGTTCTTGCAATCGATAGGGATGTATCAATCCCCGAAACGGGGGTCGATGAAACAATGACATTGGTGGTTTTGAAGCCCGACAAGTCCGTCACACTTACATTAGGAGTGGAGGACTCGATTCCCTCCAAGAGAGTCGTCGCAATGGGATCCGTCGAAGCGTCACTGGTCGCGGCTACTTCTGGTCTTGCAGGATTCGCTGACTCATCTTCTGCTGAATCGGCCGTCTGCTCCTCGAAGTAGCCTGGGGTATCAGAATCGTCCTGGAAACGGTAATCTCTTCGAGCATCATCCAGTCGCTGAGATCGCCGATTTGACTCAGCTTCGACTGGCTTTTCAAAATCATTCTGGCTTTCGGGTTCGAAGCTTAGAACTTCCCTAGACTGGTTTGCCTCGGGAACGACAGTCACCTGCGAAGGCTCGTGAGGCGCATCATCTCTGATGCTAAGCAAATTACCAGTGTTCTTACTGGTCCCCGAGTTGCTATCCGAGTCGAGATCTGATTTCGTATTCTTGGCATTAGCGACATCTATGCCCGATTTCACTTGGACGGTTGTGTCACTTGCTTGAACGATGTTTTGTTGGATCGTTGCATCAGCCAATCCTCGTGCCGTAGCGACAGTATCAGACACTAAGTCTTTCTTGTTAGCTTCTTCGATCGAAGTCACTTCCGATTGCTTTTGCAAACCTAATCTGAGCGTATCATCAAATCCCTTTAATGAGTTTGTTTCAAAAACTTGGTCCGACTTCTGGAATTGCTTCCTTGGTGGCGCAACGGAATCCGCGACGGGGAGCGTCTCGGTGTCCTCAGTGGGACGTGGAGCCAAGGTCAATGAATTTGCGGTTGGCTTGGTTTCGGGCTCTGGAACTGGAGTAGACCGAATAAGATTGGAAGCTAAAAAAAGTTCCCGAGTCGCACTAGTTAAAACTTCGTCCGGGTGGTCATCTTCATTCGCTTGGTCATCTTTTGTCGAAGACGTCTGATTGGATTTTACCGAGTCCGATGCTGGTTCGGAAGGGCTTACTGGAACCTGATCAGATTTTGATTCTGGAAGTCGAGACTCGAACAATGGTAGCGACAGCAATGCTTCGAACAAACCGAAATTCGAATCCGATGGGTTCAGCCCAAAGCCGAAACGGTTAGACGTAGGGCCTCCCAAAGCTCGTTCCGATATCGAAACGGAATTGGAACTCCCCAAATTTGAGCTCGTTGTTGTAGCCATTCGATTGCTCCCCCCGGAACAATTTTCGGTACAGTTTCTGGAATACAAGTTTGGAACGTAAGCAGCGAGCTGTCACCGCCGAGTTGTCGTATTAGCGGCGACACTTGAGCTCCTTGGTTTCCTGGAGCCGTTTCTGGTGCTTTGCCCGCTGGACCATCCGATACCGACGTTTCTTCAGATGAGCGAAGTAACTTTAAGATTTCGGCCAGTTTCAGGAGTTCATCGTTGGAAGCGAACTCCGCCAGTATCTTCTTTCGTTTATCTTCGGCCATAGCTTTAATAATAAGCAGAACATCTTCTACCGCGCTATCAGCCATCATTCTGAGAATTTGATCTTTGGCCTGTTCGGGCGCAAGTAACTCTAATATTTTCTGAACTTCATTTAAAGATTCTGATTCACGACCTTTTTTAAATCGCTTCATCTCGTCTTCGAAGTCGGTGAGTCGAACGGACAGACGTTGATCTTCAGTATCGAGACGTGCTTGTTCGGTAATCAATTGTCGTTGCCATCGTTCCAACGACTTTTCACGACTATCCAATTCAAGGCTAGATTCGTTTTTTGCTACCAGTATCTCTTCTCGAGTAGGTACAGGAATGTCACGGGCAGCCGTGATAGCGTTCTTGAGTCGCTCTCCAGGAATGTCAATGCCGTTCATCAAGGCAACCATCTGGGTGAGCGATTTGTCAGTGAGGTTTCCTCGCAGGTACGACAAGCCCAAGATGCAGACTTGAGCCAGCAAAGTCGCAGTGCAGAACCAGAGAAAGGCCGATGCAAGTTTTTTAATCATGGGGTGCTAGGTCCTTCTAAAACCCGTCGCGTGTTGGACCACTCGTCTAATCGTCCCTGAAGTCGGGCAGCGTCAGCGACAATAACCTCCTGACGGTGGTTTTCTTGAATTTTTTGTAAGCTCTTTAGTGCTTGCTGGGATTTCAGTAGGACTTGTTCGCGGCGGTTTTGCTCTTCTGTCAGCGTCTCTAGCTGGCCTTTTAGGTGTTGAATTTGGCCGAGTAACACAAGCTGATATCTTTGTATTTCAGTCAGTTCACGAATGGAGATATTTCCCTGAGAGATGCCATATTGATTCTTATTGAGCTCCGTGATCTCTTGTTCATTTTCGCGAATCCGATCGTCGACGATTTGGATAGCGCGCCTCACTTCATGTAGTTGCGAGGCTGCCTCATCGCGCTGTCGTTGTCGCAGGACTTCAATAGATTGGAAGCGACCTTTTTGCGTCATGCTGCACTAGCCAATTTCTGAGGCTGTACGAGAGCCTGCATTGCGGCAAGAGTTTCTTTGAACGGGATAAGATCTCGTTGCTCTTGGCTCAAAAAGGCCTCGATAGATTCTCGCATCAGGATCGCTCGGTCGATGTTGATATTGGAGCCTTTGGTGTAAGCACCAATATTGATTAAGTCTTCATTCTCCTGATAGGTCGCCATGAGTGCTCTTAACTCACGCGCCCACGTACGGTGTTGCGGGTCTACGAGCTGGGATTGAAGCCGACTTAAGCTTGGCAAGATGTCGATCGCAGGATAACGACCACGTGAAGCAATCGATCGCGATAAATGAACGTGCCCATCCAACAACCCCCGAAGCGCATCACTGATCGGCTCGTTGGTGTCATCTCCTTCTACGAGCACCGTATAGATTGCCGTGATACTTCCACGTGTACTCATGCCCGTTCGTTCTACAAGTTGCGGCAACATCGAAAAGACACTGGGGGGATATCCTCGTGTAGTAGGAACTTCTCCAGCAGCAAGTCCCACCTCGCGTTGTGCCATTGCAAATCGAGTAACCGAATCCATGAGCAAAAGCACATTTTTACCAGCATCACGATACGCTTCGGCAATCGCGGTTGCGGTCTTTGCTGCAAGGATTCGTTTCGGGGCTGGTGTGTCGCTCGTCGCGACGACCGTAACACTTTTACGACGCCCCTCTTCCGCGAGGTCGCGTTCGAGGAACTCAAGCACTTCGCGGCCTCGTTCTCCGATAAGCCCGATTACAACCACATCGGCGGCCGTTCCGCGGGCTAGCATACCCAGTAGCGTACTTTTCCCGACTCCAGATCCAGCAAACACACCGATGCGCTGCCCGTATCCCAATGTCAAAAATGCGTCGATCGCCCGAACTTGAGTGGGCAATACCTTCTTGATCGGGGGTCGATCGAGCGCAGGAACTGGCATCGCGTCGCACGGTACTCGGATCGACGGAGCCAGCGGCCCTAGATCATCGATCGGTTCGCCCGTTGCATCCAGGACGCGACCAACCAAATCCACGCCAGCAGGAACCGTTCTGATGGTTCGGTGCAATCGAACGCTGTCACCTTGGCTAACACCGTCCATCGGGGACAACGGCGCTAGTAACGTCGTTGCTCCGTCAAAACCAATGACTTCCGCGTCGAGTTCCGTTCCTTGCCGGCGCTTGATACGGACGAGAGCCCCGATAGGAGTTGGCAAGCCACCAGCCACGATGGTTGTTCCTCGGATCGCGCGCACGCGGCCTTCCACCGATACGGTCATGCATCGTTCAAGTAGGGTATTCCACTGGCTAGCATGCGGTACTGCGGGAAGCGATTTCACTGAAGTTCCTCTTGTAGTCGCTCTAGTTGTGTCTTGAGCTGCTGATCGATCGTAGATTCTGATGTCTGCAGAACCAGTCCGCGCGGTTGAATCGACTCGTCGGGTACCAGAGAGATATTGATTTGATTACTCAATTGCTGAAGCGTTGTCTCAAGTGATTCACCAAGAAGCTCGATATCACTAGGATGCATCCTCAACGAGACTTTATGTGCCCCTTGAACCAATCGCACGGAGTCTCGAAGCCACTGTAGAAGGATACTTGGATCCGAATCGATCTGTCGGCGCACCAGTCGTTCGGCAATCGCAATCGCTAAAGGAATGGTTTCGTGCTGCCATTGTCTTAACCATTGGTGCGTCGCTTGCTCAAGCTGATCGCAAAGTGTTTGAACGTTCTGGGTTGCCGACGCAATACGTTGATTTGCTATATTGTTTGCCATTGACTGTGCAGAGTTAGCAAGACTTACCTGGCCATCCGCTATTCCAGAATTGAGAGCCGCTATTCTGATGTCTTCACTTTCCTGACGCGCGGCCGATAATATTGAGTCCGCTTGCTGACGAACAGTATTCAGATATTCTCGCGCGCGCGCGGCGACATCTTCCCAATTGAAGATTTCTGTTTGCCCTCGATTTTCACCTTCTAAAAAATACTTGCCTTTGAGGACTGTGGCCATCGTTGATCTACTCCGATCGAATTTCGAGGAACGGTTTCCATCTAGGCGACTAGTTGACGATAAGCAGTTTTAGGCGCGGATATTTTCCCAGCACGTAGTAACTCGTTAGCCTTATCCGTGATCTCTCGTCTAGCAGCGAATCTTGCATCGGGAGCAACATTCGTGAGCGACTGGAGCTTGATCCGCAGGCGGAACAAGTTGCGAGGGTCGATCATCGCTTCCAGGCGTGCTCGCATCTGAACCGCTGCTCCAGTGACCGAGACTAAAATTGTGTCTGGATCGGCCGCTCGTAACACCAGTGCAAGTGATTCTGCTGGTAGGTCGACCAAATCGTCAAACGTTAGCATCGCATCACTATGATCGTTCGATTCGACTGAGATTTCTACCGGAGTAGCCTTCACCTTGGTAGCGGATAGGTCCGAATCTTCGGGAGCAAGTCGCGTTTCACTTCTGAGCGAGTTTGCATAAATAGAAAGACCAAGCGAGTTGGCCAGTGACAGATTCTCTCGAATCAAATCTTGCTCGACCATTTTACGCTGCGATTCTGGAACGCTCCGCAAAAGTGATTGGATATGCTGAACACCGGGCGCGTCGGGAGAGAGCTGGCTTCGATATGACAAAAGTTTCTCTCGCAGACTCTGTTGAATGTCGTTCATGATCGCTTCGTCCACGGCATCCAGACTTGGAAGCGTCGACAGAGCGAGGGCAGCCACACGACTTGGAAGAGCAGCTAGGATCGCAGCTCCTAACTCGCGAGAGACTTGCTTGATCACCGTGGCAATGACCGTTGGTCGTTCATCGCATAACAACTTAGCGATTTCTGCACCGCTGCTAGGTGGAAATCCCTTCATTCCCAAATGAGCAACGAATGCATCCGAAGAATTCGTCCGCACCGGCTGAAAATCATCTATTCCTTGCCGAGTTCCGTCGACAGATTTGTAATCAATATCCAAATGATCATGAACGGTCTCGTGTCCATTGTCTAACAGCGTTGACGCCGGATTGGACTGCTCGAGTTCTTCATCGACATAGTCCGTCCCGCCGTTTGAGTTCGACCATCGCCCTGCGGTGGAAGGTGATAAGCCCCTTCGTGGTATCGGGTTAACGCGATTTACGGAAGGCGTTGACTGCAACACCCCAGCGGTTCGTGATTGAAACGCTTTCATCGCCTGTTCGCGTTCTTGAGGATCGACGTCACCTAACCGAGCAATTTCTTGTCGTACTAATCGCGCTTGATCTGGAGGCAATTGACCAAGTAATCGCTGTTTCGTTGAAGCATCAACGCAATTCAGGACAATTGCAACTTGTCGAATCCTCTGTTGTGAAACGGGTTTTGTCATACGAAGTTGGGCGATCGTCGTTTTCAATGAAAGCAGAAGTTCATTTTTCGTTATCGAAAGGCATATACCTTTACGACTCGAAATCCAAGACCACTCTTCTTAGACATTTTTAGGACTTCGACTCAAGTCCAAGTTCAAAACAGAATCGGAACTCGCGTGCATCGAACGGTCTAGATGAGACAGTTCTTTACTCAGTCTCAGCAGGCAACACTTTTGAACTATTTGTCAGATCAAACTCGATCAACTTCGCTTGATCAGGGGTTGGCCGGCGAGTCAACTGGATCAATCGCTCGGCTTTCGCGACCGCACTCGGTTCGCCATCTTTCTCAAAACCAGGAGGGTTCCCCCACAAAAATCGCTGACTGTTTTGGCTCGTCAATTCAAGCGTCCATTGGGAGCCTCTCGGTGAGTTGTCGGGAGTCGCGGATGGATATACATAGATTCTCTCCAGGCCCAGTGATTCGCGGTGATCATCGAGCAACCGACAGAGTAACAAGGCAGCTTTGACTCTCACGTCGCCGTAGTCAGCTCCGACTTTACCGTTCGTGGAAGCGTTCTTCGCGTAAATCAACCAATACTTGAGAACTTCGTTGGAATCGAAATCCCTCCACGGGAGCAATACACCATCGATGTCTACTGGCACGAACGAAGCTGCCGTGTCAGCTCCATATCCAATACCATTGGAGACATTGTTTTGGGGATCGATTCCACCTTCGTCTACTGAACCACCCGTCTTCACCGTTAAGTTTGCATGGCTATTTAAATTGCCTTTCGGAGACTCCCAATAAATCATAGCAAGCGGCTTGCGATACTCGACATTCACTTCGACTTGGCAGCCAGAAATTTTCTGAACTCGAAAAACCTTTCGAATCCAAGGATGTGTTCTAAATGCGTTGAAGACACTTGCGGACATCTGTCTATCAAGAACTGACAAACGACCGAGATCAGCCCCCTGAAAGACTTCCGCTGCGACGTCCGATTTGATCCACACTGGCTTCGGAGTGACAATGAGATTTTCGGATTTTAATCCATAAATTGCTTGATCCAGGTTCGGTGCGCCATACTGGATCCAAGCGAAATAACCTCCTATCAGAAGGACAAGAGGGCCCACTACACTAAACCAAAATGTACGAGGGATTTGGCTAAGGTTGCTCAACAATCCGGAATGCTCTGGCGATGGAGCGTTTTTTGGATTGACCAATTACTAAGTCCTCGAGGTTTTCAGACTGACGAGTATTGCTCAAAAAAACGACCGGAGGCCGTTGTGCCGCATTTCGAGACTTCCGACCAGCTATTAGGCAAGCGGCAGGCAGTATGATACCCGCTGTAGTTTGGGATCATTGTCCCTAACGAATCAACGGATGGGACATTGGTCCCATTCTACGGTACTTTTCATTCTGCCGATCGCATTAGACAGCGCGATGCTACCAAATCCGCAAGTGCAACTGCAATTGCACTCCTGTAAGTTTGTAAACAGCCATCGTCGCACGTTCTATCAAGGCGATCACCTGCTCGCTGGTTGCACCTGTGCCAGCGATTAGGTAATTCGGATAGTGTGCGGATAATTGTACCGCCCCCTCAGATGCGCCTTTCAAGCCTGCTTGCTCAATCAAGGCGGCGGCAGAAGACGTGATAGGGTCAATGAACGGAATAGCACATGCCATTGAGGGGTTCGGCTGATTCGCACGCTTCACGATCCAAAGAGTCTGCATTCGACTCGTCAATGTTTTAATGTCAGCCGGTTCCAACTGGAACTCGCAGTCTAAAATTACCAATTCGTCCAAGCTGGATGTTCCGGTGGCGAAATGCAGCTTAGCTCCTGAGCGTTCAATCAATTCTCCACTTGTCGATAACAGTTTAGCGCCCAATACATGTTGGCCAATGTCGCCATTAAGCGTACTAGCATTGGCATGAAGCGCACCTCCGACGGTGCCAGGAATTCCAACCAAGTGTTCCAAGCCCCCAAGCCCAGCCCCAACAGCGTGCGTGATGAGATGCGAAAGCTTAGCACCGCATCCACAACGAATCCGATTTTTTTCAATGGAAATACTCGAAAAGAGGGGAGAAGACAAGGAAACAACTACCCCATCAAAGCCAGCCTCACGAACCATTAGATTCGACCCCCCCCCCAACAATCGGACTGGAAGCTTGGATTGATAGCAAAGCTTGAGCAGTTGAACTAACTCAAGCTCGGTTGTGGGTTCCGCAAAATAGCGGGCTGGCCCCCCGATCTTTAGCCATGTCATCGGTCCGAGCGGTTCGTTTACGCGAATGATATGCTCGAGCCCGCTGCCTGCAAAAACGCTGCCTTCAAAAATATTGCTATCTGCCTCACCAGGAATTTCCATGGAGTCCATCCTACTGTGTACTATTGAAAACTAATATCTTAATCCCGCTGCGACGCTTGCCCAGGGAGCAATGCCCATCAATGAAAATCGGCGACTCAAGGTCGCCGATTTTGATTTGCTGATATTTTAGATCGTGCGAAATCAATTTCCTAGCTTTAATGCCAGAAGTTGACGATCGCGAAGCGCAGAGAAGTAATCCATTGCAATGTTGACGACCTCCTCAGAATAGAAATTCGAGTTGAAGATCTTATCTTTGTTTTTTTCATCCTTAGTCAACTCTTCCGTTTCGACTTTCTCCGCATCGAATTCAGCTTCTTGGGCCAAATATTGGGACTCGTTCAGCGTCCTTGTCTTTTCGGCTTTTTGTTTTTTATAGTTTTCGATCCCCCGTAACAACTTTCCAAAATCCTTCGATTCGCTAATTCGCGTCAACGATTTTGAAGTCACTTCCGCACGGATCGGATTATCGATCATTCGATAGTTGGTATACCTTTGACTAGGAATACGATCCGCAGGCAACGCGTAGTCCAAATCAGACTCGGCGATATCCATATTTGCCGTGATCGACGGTAGTATCACGTCGGCGGTGACGCCAGCTCGTTGGGTACTCTGTCCATCCGGAAGATAGAATTGCTGAATTGTAAGTTTTAGCGCCCCATAGGGTCGAGCCGCATTCTGAAAGTAAACTTGCCCGACGTCTAGTAGCGTTTGAACGGTACCTTTTCCATGAGTAGTTGGATCGCCAACAACGAGACCTCGATTGTAGTCTTTGATAGCGCCTGCAAAAATTTCGCTGGCGCTGGCACTTAGCTGACTAGTCATAACCACCAACGGACCACTCCAGGCGACACCTGGATCTTCGTCTTCAAGTGGCGTAACTTGACCGTTAGAGTCTTTCACTTGTACGACTGGTCCTTTATCGATAAACAACCCTGTACAGCTAACGGCCTCCGGAAGCGAACCGCCCCCATTACGCGACAAATCCAAGACAACTACATCCACTTTCGCATCATTAAACCGCTGAAGAATGGCAGCCATGTCCGTTGTGGTGCTGCGGTAACTGGCTGACTTGCGTCTCGCTTGTTCCATATCGAGATAGAAACTTGGTAAGTCGATATAGCCGACTCGAATAGGCGTACCGTCAGCCTTGAGGCCTCGCTCCAAGACTTCACCTCGTGCCGCAGCATCCGCGAGTTCGATTTTAGCTCGGACGATCTCGATTATCTTCAGTTCGCTGCCTACCTTTGGCTTTACAGACAGTCGAACTTTTGTTCCTGCAGGACCGCGAATTAGTGAGACGACATCATCCAACTTCATGTCGACAACGTCAACCATCTCCGGTTTCCCCTCTTGGCCGACGGCAATAATACTGTCTCCTTCGACAAGGCGTCCGTCTCGGGCAGCCGCACCACCAGGAACTACTCCGGAAATAACCGTAGTACCATCCTCAAACTTAAGCTGCGCTCCAATTCCATCTAGTTTTAATCCCAACGCAATACCGAAGTTCGCTTGAGAACGAGGTGCCATGTAGTTCGTGTGGGGATCCAAGGATTCCGTTAAAGCGCTGAGATATAACTCCAGCAGCTCATAAACGTCCATTTGTTCGCGACTACGCTCAAGTGTCTTGTAGCGACGATGCAACTGAGCACGAACGTCTTCGATCGATTTAGTTTGCGTTGCTTTTTCACCTTCAATGACGGGAACCGCATCGGACGGGTTTACAATGGCCGGGTCCGATTTGCTCGCTACTGGATCTACCGGAATCTTCTCAGATTTTAAAACGAGGATGCTATACTTGATTTGCTTGCGCCATCGGTCCTTCAATTCTTCTTTCGTCTTGGCATAGGTAAGCGATTTTTTGTCGGTAACGATCGATTCGTCGACCGTAAAATCCTGAACGCTTTCAATCATCTCGTGAACCATCGGCATCAGCTCACGAATCCGCTCCAACTGACGCTGGTACACCACATAGGCAAAAGAAATGTCACCGTTCTTAGCCATGTCGTCCAATTTGGCTCGATATGCTGAGAATCCATCGATATCAGATTGAAGAAAATACAGCTTTAAAGCATCCAGATCGTTTAAGAATCGATCGAATGTTCGAGCTGAAAGTTCATCGTCCAGAACACGTTTCGAGATGTGCTCGCTTTCGACCATGTTTTTCACAGCACGGGCAATCGCTCGATCTTCAGGACGTGGGCCTTTTGCATCTGCAACGCGGGGAAACTCTTCGCCATGGCTCCTCGCTGCAAATGACCCAACGATCCCCAAAGCCGCGCAGACAGCCAACAGGGCGACCGTCGAAACATTTCGCTTAAAGCCAATCCGCATGTTTTCATTTGCCATCGAGTAGTCCTAACCAAGAAAATGCAAAGTTGACGCAACAACACTATTCAGTAGTCCGACGAACTTTTAACCCTTAAAAAATACCATTGTATCGTACGAATTAGCCAAGCCCGGAGCAACATGAGCTTTTCTCACCCGTTTTTTCCGCAAACCTTAGCGTCACGGTGATTGCTTCCGTCGCAGAGGTCATACGACTTTTGACGCCGTGATTCCTTCGACTAGGATTCGGGCGTTTCTGTTGCCGATTGCCATGTATTCGTTTGGACTACGAGCGGAGCGTTAATGCAAGATGCGAGTGGCTTGCTCCGGAGTAAGAGCGGAAAGCGTGGAAATGGCTTTGCATCCCAATTCAAGGAAAGTGTCTGCCAACTTGGGATCAGCGCCGAGAGTCGGAGCGACTAACCATCTTTTTTTTGAGCCGGCTTGGCGAAGTTCGTCTACCATCGATCGTAGTTGCATCGAGAGCTGTCCTTCGAAGAGTAAATGGGGCTGAACCACAATCCAATCGCATTCGCTCTTCTCTGCCGCTTCAAGAAGTTGTGCCACATTGGGAGAGCCGCCGGCAAAAAAGCCTGTTTGCGACCAGTGAATCGGGATTGGGCTCGAGTCAACTCGCATTTCAGATAGACGGATCATGTGCGCTCTTGCTTCCCCATCACTTGTCCCGCGACCTACCATAGCTAGGCCAATTCGAATCCCAGAAGGGACCTTTAGGTAAATGGAAGCGTGCTGCGGAGTATTCGAAAGATCGTTTGTACAGGCTTTCACTACGTCGCAAGCACCTGCCTTTAAACAACCTGCAGCGTTTCGACATCGCATCGCGGAAAGAAATCTTTCTTCCGACAGCTTTAGGACGGATTCATCGGTTCCCAAAGAAGAGGACTGGGCGATGATATTCAAACCCCGAGGTTTGACTGCGGCTCGGACTGCTTCTGGAACGTCTTCGCGAGCATGAGCTGCGGTGAACAACAAAATAGGGATGACGAGTAGATTTCGACAGCTTCTGGCGTCCAGCCGTTCCACCGCCTCGTCAATCGTAGGATTTGCTAGCTCTAAAAAGCTAGCCTCGATTGGCAAACAATCTGGAAGTCTAGCCTTCATGGACTGAACGAGCTCAATGAGTTCGTTAGCGCCCGAGACATTCCGTGTCCCGTGGCCAACCACCAAAACGCCCCCCTGGTGGCGAGTCGCAAGATCGATCCATAACGATTCAGAATGAATTTCAGTTTCCAATCGAGGATTCCCGCATTTTCGTAGTCGTGGAAGGTTGTTACAAACTCAATCGTAAAACCACTTTTTCTTTTAACAAGCTCTTCGAGGACACGTATGTCGCCGCGAACCTTTGGTTGCATTGCCACATTGACCCTTGGAATCGTAATCGATTCGCTTGGATTTCTCTATCGTGCTAGACCTGAAGCAATCGCACAAGCCCCAGATATTTGGCCGGAGCAATCGACAGAGGAAATCATCAATATTCGTGTCTATGAAGTGTGTAACCGTGGGGTCGTGAACATTTCAACCAAACTGATTCGATCTACCTCTTTTTTCACCGAAGCAGCCGTCGAAGGGAGCGGGAGTGGCTCAATCATCGATAAACTGGGGCATGTGTTGACCAACTATCACGTGGTCGATGGGGCCCGTGATATCAATGTGACACTACACACCGGCGATTCCTATCCTGCAATCTTGGTCGGGCAGGATACAGACAATGACATCGCTGTTTTACGCATATCAGCTCCCGAGGAAGTCTTTCATCCGATTCCAATTGGCGAATCGTCCTCTTTGAAAGTCGGCCAACACATTATCGCGATCGGCAACCCTTTTGGACTAGAACGTACCATGAGCACGGGAATCATCTCTAGTCTTAACCGACGAATCACAGCTAAAAATCGTCGCTCGATGAAGTCGATTATTCAGATCGACGCAGCACTCAATCAGGGAAACTCGGGGGGGCCTTTGCTGAACTCGCGGGCCCAATTGATTGGTATGAACACCGCAATCGCCTCCAGCACGGGCGACAATGCAGGGATCGGATTTGCGATACCTTCCAATACGATTCTGCGAGTTGTTCAGCAACTGATCGAACATGGGCGTGTAACTCGGCCAACGATTGGAATCGTAGAAGCGCTTGAGTCTGAGCAAGGCCTAGCAATTCGCCGAATCACTCCGGGCGGGCCAGCTGAGAAAGCCGGACTTCGCGGGATCCGAGTGACCCAACGAATGATCAGACGTGGACCACTCGTGTTCCAGCAAGACTCGATTGATACTCGAGCTGCCGACCGCATTATCGGTGTTGATAACGCTCCGGTCAAAACCGCCGATGATCTTCTCAGCGTGATTGAGAGCAAGCGTCCTGGCGATGTCGTGCAGTTGCTAATCATTAGGGAGGGACAGAAGATGACCGTTCCCGTCACCCTCGGCACCGACGAGTAGTCGACGAATGAGGCATTTCTTGACGCGCGCAACCGCTTTCAGAATTCGATCGTCGCGGTGTTAATAATACAAATCTAATATAGTCGTGCACATGAACGTTACCCGATCGAACTGCTTGATAGTACGTCACGCTTTCGCGATTTGATCGAGTACAGGAAAAGTATTTCGGTGGACCATTGCGAAGTTAGTGAAAGTGGAAATTTATCAACCCAACTCCGGTTGTAACGGTCCGCGAATTGCGTCCGCTTGGAGATAGCTTCGGGTGAAACAGTGAGTCAATTGAACCTACACGCTCGCAGCACCAAAATGTTTTTTGAAAAAGAGAACAATTAAGATGAAAGTTTCTAAATTTTGGCTTGTATCTGCAATCGTTGCTGCCAGCTTCAGCCCGCTACGCGCCCAGAATCCCATCGCTGCACAAGCCACGACTTCAGCAGCCGAGAACGCGCACAAACTGGATAGCACCACATCCGGGCTATCTGTTCGAGTGAGCAAGCTGATTGGGATGAGTATCCAAAATTCGAATAATGAAAACGTAGGGCAGATTAAAGATGTCATGATCGATCCGACATCTGCTCATGTGCAATACGTTGCGGTGACCTATGGAGGCTTTCTAGGACTTGGCGACAGCCTTTTCGCTGTTCCAATCCAAGCGATTCAAGTTAAGCAAGATCCAGATAATAAGGAACGTATTATCCTGATTCTTGATGTAACTAAGGAGCAGATGAATGGGGCTGAAGGTTTCGACGAAACGAATTGGCCAAATTTCTCGGATGGCAAATTCACCGGTGAGATCCATCGCCGTTACAACATCGAAAATCGATTGAATCATGGTTTCAATCGCGGGGGGCTTATTGACGTCAACGTCGACTCAAACGGTGTCAATGTTAACGTCGACAGACTAAGAAAGTAGAAACTGTTTTTTTAACGAATGAAAAATTCCAAGTCCGGCTTAGTGTTATCGAAGAAGAATAGGTAGAAAAATGAAGTCAACATTGAAGAATCTCAAACGCCCCGAGATGCCCGTATGGTTTATCACAGGATGCTCGACTGGCTTTGGAATGGAGATTGCAAAGCATGTTCTTGAATTGGGTTATCACGTGGTTGTTACTGCTCGCGATCCCGACGATGTTCGTGACTTAGATAAGCTTGGGGACGCTTTGATTCTTAAGCTGGATGTTACTGATAGATCCCAGGCAGAAGCCGCCGTGGAAGCTGCTGAAGAACACTTCGGCGGTATTGATGTCTTGGTCAACAACGCTGGGATCGGTTACTTCGCTGCGGTGGAAGAAAGCGACGAAGCAGAGGTCAGAAAGATGTTCGAAGTTAATGTCTTCGGACTCTGCCGCATGATCCATGTCGTTCTTCCTGGTATGCGCAAACGCCGCAAGGGTTTCATTGTTAATATTTCTTCGATCGCTGGACTTCGTTCATTCCCAGCACTTGGTTATTACAATGCGACCAAGTTTGCTGTCGAAGGTGTGTCGGAGGCTCTTTGGCAAGAAGTCGAGCCCTTGGGAATCAAAGTCATGCTTGTCGAACCGAGTGGCTTCCGAACCGATTGGGCAGGTCGGTCAGCGAACGAAACGGAACATCCGATCGACGACTATGCCAGCACAGCGCACGAAAATATTGAGCAACTGCGAGCTATTTCTGGTCATCAAGCAGGCGACCCAGTCCGAGCTGCAGAAGCGATTGTGCATGCTGTGGAATTGCCGAATCCACCGCACCGTCTGTTGCTTGGAAAGGATGCGTACGATGGTGCAATCGCAAAACTCGACGTACTGCGTGAAGAGTTTATTGCATGGGAGGCCGTATCGCGCGGAGCCGATTTCCCCAACGCCTCGCCAGCCGTGTTGGCGTGATGTTTCGCCAAAAACGTAGATGATTCTTATCACTATCTACTAACCGCAGGAAACGTCCTTAATACGCTGCAAAAGTCAACTTAAGCGGAAGTGTGTGAGCCCGGAGGTTCTTCGGCATCGGACGGTTCGCGTTGTTCCGCCAAAACGGCAACTTATTTATTGACGTGCCCGAGGTTATTCAGCTTCGTTGTGAGTTATAAAGATTTGGAGGATCGGATCGAGTTTGGTAAAATGGGCAAATGCGAACTTCACCTACAATAACACCCGCCTTTACAATATAAAAATAGGAATTGGTGTTTGAATCATGGAGGACATTGTGGAGTCCACCTCTCGGGGGTTGTACTGTGTCCCTGGTGATTTTTATATCGACCCGCAACTACCCGTCGCTCGCGCGGTGGTCACTCATGCTCACTCGGACCACGCTCGCTGGGGATGCAAACAATACCTCGCAGCGCAGCCCTGTGAACAGCTGTTGCGACTACGTATGAGCCCCGATGCGGAGTTTCAATTTCTGCCCTACGGCGAGCCGCTGACGATAGGTAGCGTTCGAATCAGCTTCCATCCTGCAGGTCACATTCTGGGATCGGCCCAGGTCCGACTAGAGTATCGTGGGCAAGTCGCATTGATCACAGGCGACTATAAGCTTGGGACCGACCCCACATGCGAGGCTTGGGAGCCAGTCCCCTGCCACTGGATGATTAGCGAATCTACCTTTGGGTTACCTATTTACCGCTGGCCATCACAGGCAACCATCTTCGATTCGATCAATCAATGGTGGCGAGCGTGCCGAGATGAGGGGAAGTGTTGCTTGCTCTATGGATATGCGATCGGCAAGAGCCAACGATTGCTCGCCGGACTTGATCCAGCCATTGGCAAGATCTACTGCCACGGAGCTGTCGAGAAAGGCAACGATGCCTATCGTCGCTCGGGCATCACGCTTCCTGAAACGACCTATGTCGGTTCAGTACCTGCCAAGCAAGATTGGCGCGGTGCGATGGTAGTAGCCGTCCCCAGTGTTCACGGGGCTCCATGGGTGAAGAAATTCGGGCGATGCAGCACGGCAATGGCTAGCGGTTGGATGGCTGTGCGTGGAGCTCGTCGTCGCCGATCCGTCGATCGCGGCTTTGTACTGAGTGATCATGTCGACTGGCCATCTCTTTTAACGGCCATCGATGCTTGCAACCCAGAGACTGTTTGGTTGACTCATGGCTATACCGCAGCGGTCGCGCGATATCTCGTCGAGCAAGGAAGGGACGCGAAAGTCCTCGATTTGCGTGGCAGGAATGAAGGAGATGAAGATGCCACTGATGATGTTAACGATGATGTTAACGATAATATTGTTGGTGATGTTACCAATGCTTCTGCAACTGAAGGCAACGATTCTCTATCTGGGGATGAAAAATAACCATGATGCGTTTCGCGGCTCTGTTTGATGAGATTGATAGAACGACAAAAACAAATGAGAAGCTTAGTGCTCTTGTCAGTTATTATCGCGAGGCAAATCAGGCTGATGCCGCATGGGCGACCTACTTTCTCTGCGGATACAAGCTCAGGCAACTGGTCCCTACGAAATTACTTCGAGTTTGGGCAGCCGAGGAAGCGAATATCCCCACTTGGCTTTTCGATGAGTCTTATCATTCGGTCGGAGACTTGGCAGAAACGCTGACGCTGATTGTACCACCTGGCGAAATGCTAGATGATCTTTCGCTTACCCATTGGGTCGAACAAAGGCTGATACCGCTTCGAGCTATGGCGGAGCGAGAACAACGAGATGCGGTAGTTTCGATTTGGAAACAATCACCCGTGCAAATGCGGTTGGTGATTTTGAAGTTGATAACGGGCGCGTTCCGAGTGGGAGTCAGCAAATCAATTGTGACTCGTGCGATCGCCGAGTACGCTGGCGTTGCGTCTGACGTTATCTCGCATCGACTCATGGGAACGTGGAAACCGACTTCGTCGTTCTTTGAAAGTCTGATCTCCAAAGAGGTGCAGGACACGATCGCTAGTCAGCCGTACCCATTTTGTCTTGCACATCCGATCGACCATGAGCTTGGCCCTGAAAGCATCGGTGAGGCAAAGGACTTTGCAGCCGAATGGAAGTGGGACGGAATACGAGGCCAGCTTATTCGACGCGACGCAAAAGTTTTCATTTGGTCGCGCGGAGAAGATCTGATGGAGAATCGCTGGCCAGAGATTGAAGCGGCTGCTCAGCTATTGTCCGACGGTACTGTACTCGATGGCGAGATCTTGGCGTCACTTGGAGAGAATCAGGTTCTTCCGTTTGCGAATCTTCAAAAGCGGATCGGGCGGAAGGTCGTTAGCAACAAGCTATTGAAAGAGGTTCCGGTCATCTTCCAAGCGTTTGATCTTCTTCAAGATTCTGGCGAGGACATTCGATCCCTACCGTTCTCGGAGCGTAGGCAGCGATTGGATCGCCTGCTATCAACCGTCGATCATCCCAATCTATGCCGTACACAGCTTCTCCCTGGAACTGCGTGGGAAGAATGGTCAAAAATCCGTGATCAAAGCCGAGAAATGAATGCCGAAGGTCTTATGCTGAAGCGTTGGGATGCAAGTTATGAAGTGGGCCGAGTGCGCGGTGTTTGGTGGAAATGGAAAGTATCACCGTATACGATCGATGCGGTACTTATCTACGCTCAGAAGGGGCACGGAAAACGGTCTGGACTTTATACTGACTACACGTTCGCACTCTGGGAAGGCGGGACGTTGGTCCCCTTTGCAAAGGCCTATAGTGGGTTGGATAACGCGGAAATAAAAAGGGTCGACCAATTCA
>Ga0105045_10000197_pt1 | contig 38965 bp, 32 predicted proteins | sample MAT02_FD_78089 | JGI IMG/M metagenome (GOLD analysis project Ga0105045, IMG submission 78089) | Freshwater microbial communities from Lake Fryxell liftoff mats and glacier meltwater in Antarctica - MAT-02 (megahit assembly) | ecosystem: Environmental > Aquatic > Freshwater > Ice > Liftoff...
CTGAGATGGCACGCATCGAATTCGTGGAGAACTGAGCAATGGCCATCAATCGCAGCCGATGCTACGTCTGCAACAAGGGCGTCACCTTCGGCAACAACGTGTCGCACGCAAACAATCGCGTCCGCCGCACCTGGCGCCCGAACCTCCAGGTCATGCGTGTGCTCGATGCCGACGGCAAGATCATCAAGGTGAAGGTGTGCACGTCGTGCATGTCCGCTGGCAAGATTCAGCGCGCCCCGCGTGGCGTTCCCTCGGTCGTCTGACCTGGCCGATCTGACCCGGTGGTGATCACCGGTGGTGCGGGGGAGTCCTTTTCGGGCTCCCCCGCGTCGTTTCTCCCAGTGGAGGGTCCATGGCGCGTGTACTGATTACCGGTATGGCCGGCCAGGATGGTGTCCTGCTGGCCGAGCAACTGCTTGCGCGGGGAGACGTGGTCACTGGCACCACCCGCGGCGACCCCATGGACGCGAGGACGCGCCTGAGCGCCGCCGCCGCTGGTGCAGCGCTGCGTGAGCTGGATCTGCGCGATGCCCGTGCGATCGACGCGCTGCTGGATGAACTGCGACCCGATCAGGTGTATCATCTGGCCGCCCCGGCACAGCCCAACCTCGCCTGGCAGCATCCCGCCGAGGCCAGTGACGCGCTGTGCACCGCACCGGCGCGCCTGATCGAGGCGATCGTGCGGCACGTCCCCGATGCCCGCCTCGTCTTCGCGGGCTCGTGTCAGGTGTTCGGTCCGGACACGGCTGCCCCGCAGGATGAATGCACCCCGTTCACGGCGCGCACGCCGTATGGAGCCGGCAAGGCGTACGGGGCGATGATGATGACCTGCTTCCGCGAGGGCCGCGGGCTGCACGCGAGCACCGCGCTGCTGTTCAACCACGAAAGCGCCCGACGTCCGCCCGATTATGTCACGACGCGCATCTGCCGTGCGGCGGTCCGCATTGCCTCCGGCGATCGCACCGCCACGCCGTTGACGCTGGGTGCACTGGATGTGGTGCGGGACTGGGGCCATGCCCGTGACCACATGGACGCGCTGGTCAGGATGGCCGACGCCGACACGCCGGCCGACTACGTCATCGGGACTGGTGTCGGGCGTACGGTGCGGGACTTCTGTGCGGCCGCCTTCGGTCGCGTCGGGCTCGACTGGCAGGAGCACGTACGCCATGACACTGGGTTGATGCGCGCCGGCGATGTGCCCGTGCTGGTCGCAAACCCCGCCAAGGCGGCGGCACGGCTTGGCTGGTCGGCCACGACGCCATTCGCCACGCTGCTCGACGAACTGCTGGAGGCCGCGCGTGATCACGTATCGGCGTCGTGACCGAGCGCGCGCTGAGCCGCGCCGCCGCGCCGCGCGACACCTCGAGCGCCACCACGATGCCGGCGAAACCGACTGGCCCGGCTTGGGCCCGGCCGAGGCTATATTTCATGGCTGAGCAGCAGCCTTTCTCGTCCAGCCCGACCTGCGTCCATGCCGAAGCGCACTGACCTGAAGCGTATCCTGATCATTGGTTCCGGACCCATCGTGATCGGTCAGGCGGCCGAGTTCGATTATTCCGGTACGCAGGCAACGAAAGCGCTGCGCGAGGAAGGATACGAGGTCATTCTGGTCAATTCGAATCCGGCGACGATCATGACGGATCCGGAGATGGCGGATCGCACCTACATCGAGCCGGTCACGCCGGAGTATGTCGAGAAGGTGATTGCCGTCGAGCGTCCGGATGCGCTGCTGCCGACGATGGGTGGCCAGACGGCGCTGAACGTCGCGCTCGCGCTGTCTGACACGGGCGTGCTGGAGAAGTACGGGGTGCAGTTGATCGGAGCCAACGCGCGCGCGATTCGGGTGGCCGAGGATCGGCAGGAGTTCGCGGCCGCCATGGCGCGGATCGGACTGGCGGTCGCCAAGGGCGGCTTTGCGCGCACGTGGGACGAAGCGCACGCGTTGCTCGAGGACACCGGCTATCCCGCGATCATCCGCCCCTCCTTCACGCTCGGCGGCACGGGCGGCGGTATTGCCTACAACCGCGAGGAGTACGAGACGATCGTGCGCCGCGGCCTCGACGAGTCGCCCACCACGCAGGTGCTCATCGAGCGCAGCCTGCTCGGATGGAAGGAGTACGAGCTCGAAGTCATGCGCGACTGCGCCGACAACGTGGTCATCGTCTGCACCATCGAGAACCTCGACCCGATGGGAGTGCATACCGGCGATTCCATCACGGTCGCGCCGGCGATGACGCTGACGGACCGCGAGTACCAGGTCATGCGTGACGCGGCCTGCGCCATCATCCGGGAGATCGGTGTCGAAGCCGGTGGCTGCAACATCCAGTTCACCGTCAATCCGGCGAATGGCGAGTTGCTGGTGATCGAGATGAATCCACGCGTCTCGCGCTCGTCGGCGCTGGCGTCCAAGGCGACCGGCTTCCCGATCGCGCGCATCGGCGCCAAGCTCGCCGTCGGCATGACGCTGGACGAGATTCCGAACGACATCACCAAGACGACGCCCGCGAGCTTCGAGCCGGTGCTCGACTACGTGGTGGTGAAGTGTCCGCGGTTCGCCTTCGAGAAGTTCCCGGCTGCCGATCCGCGCCTCACCACGCAGATGAAGAGTGTGGGCGAGAGCATGGCGATCGGCCGCACCTTCAAGGAAGCGTTCCAGAAGGGGCTTCGCGCGCTGGAGACGGGGCGTGCCGGGTGGGACGTTGGGCCGCGCCTGATCGACGACCGGCTCGCCGATGACTCGATGGAGACGCTGCGCGGCATGCTGCGCCAGCCGACGCCGGAGCGAATCTTTCAGGTGAAGCGGGGCATGCAGGCGGGCCTGAGCGACGCCGAGCTGTTCGGGATCACGGCGATCGATCCCTGGTTCCTGGCGCAAATGCGCGAGCTGCTCGATGCGGAGCTGGAGTATGCCGCGATGCGCGAGGTGTCACCGGCGTTGCTGCGGCGTATGAAGCGCATGGGCTTCTCGGACCGCCAGCTTGGCGCCTTGCGCGGCGAATCGGAGCAGGTGGTGCGCGAGCGGCGCCATGCCCTCGGCCTCCGCCCGTCGTACAAGATGGTGGATACCTGCGCCGGCGAGTTCCCGAGCACCACGCCGTACCTCTACTCGTCGTACGACGAGGAGAGCGAGGCGCCGCGCAGCGGACGGCAGTCGGTGGTCATCCTCGGTTCGGGGCCGAACCGGATCGGTCAGGGTGTGGAGTTCGACTATTGCTGCGTCCGCGCCGCCATGGCGCTGCGCGAACGGGGATACGAGACGATCATGATCAACTCGAACCCCGAGACCGTCTCCACGGACTTCGACGTTTCCGACAAGCTGTATTTCGAGCCGTTGACCCTCGAGGACGTGCTGGAGATCGTGCAGCGCGAGCAGCCGATGGGCGTGATCGTGCAGCTTGGCGGGCAGACGCCGCTCACGCTGACGCGCGGACTCGAGGCAGCCGGCGTGACGATTCTCGGGACGTCGCCTGATGCCATCGACATCGCCGAGGACCGTCGCCGGTTCGATGCGATCGCGCGCTCGCTGGGTATCCTGCAGCCGGCCAACGGCACGGCGACGAGCGTCGATGAGGCGGTGGCGATCGCCGCGCAGATCGGCTTCCCGGTGCTGGTACGTCCGAGCTACGTGCTCGGCGGCCGCGCGATGCAGGTGGTGTACGACGACGACTCGCTGCGCGAGTATTTCGAGCGGGCTGCCCGCGTATCGGAAGAGCGGCCGGTGCTGATCGACCGTTTCCTCGAGGATGCCTTCGAGGCCGACGTGGATGCCATCTCCGACGGCGAGCACGTCGTGATCGGGGGCGTGATGCAGCACATCGAGGACGCCGGCGTGCATTCCGGCGACTCCGCCTGCGTGCTGCCGCCCGTGCGGATCCCGGCCGAGTATCAGGACGTCATGCGGAAGCACACCGTGGCGCTGGCGAAGGCGCTGGGCGTGGTCGGCCTGATCAACGTCCAGTATGCGATTCGCGATGGTGAGGTCTATGTGCTCGAGGTGAACCCGCGCGGCAGCCGCACCATCCCGTTCGTCTCCAAGGCGATCGGCGTGCCGCTGGCGTCCATCGCAGCGCGCGTGATGTGCGGCGAGACGCTCGCGCAGGTTGGGTTCACCGAGGAGATCATCCCGTCCTACCTGAGCGTGAAGGAAGCGGTATTCCCGTTCAAGAAATTCCGGGAGTTCGACCCGGTCCTGGGTCCGGAGATGCGGTCGACGGGCGAGGTGATGGGGATCGCGGAATCCTTCGGCATCGCGTTCGCGAAGGCACAACTCGCGGCCGAGAACGCACTGCCGCGCAGCGGGGCGATCTTCGTGACGGTCAATGATCGCGACAAGGCGACGGTGGCGCCGCTGGTGCAGCGGTTCCACGCGCTGGGATTTCGCATCATCGCGACCGCGGGTACCGCCGCGTTCCTGCAGCAGCAGGGTGTGCCGACCGAGAAGGTGTTCAAGGTCCACGAGGGGCGTCCGCACGCCCTCGACCTGATCGTGAACCGGGAGATCGTGCTGTTGATCAATACCCCGATGGGCAAACACGCACAGCGCGACGACTACGCGATTCGTCAGGCGGCGATCGCGAACCGCGTGCCGTACACGACGACGCTGTCGGCCGCGAGTGCCGCCTGTGACGCCATCGAGGCGCTCGCAACCTCCCAGCCGGGTGTTCGTCCTCTGCAGGACTGGCATGCGATGCTCGCGGCCGGCCGTGACGTGCTTCCCGCGTAACCACGATCTGCCCCGCCGGCGATCCATTCCCTCGACCCCACATGACCCACCCCCCCGTTCCACTCCTCGACCTGAAGGCGCAGCACGCGACCATCAGGGCCGAGGTTGCGACCCTGGTGAACGAGGTGATCGAGGATCAGGCGTTTATCCTCGGGCCGATCGTCGGCCGTTTCGAGTGTGCGGTGGCCGGACTTTCCCGCACGCGCTACGCGGTGGGCTGCGCCAACGGCACCGATGCGATCCTGCTGGCCCTGCGGGCGCTGGGCGTGGGCCGTGACGACGAGGTGGTGACGACGCCGTTCACGTTTTTCGCGACGGCGGGGACGATTCACAACGTCGGGGCGCGGCCGGTCTTCGCCGACATCGATCCGTTGACCTTCAATCTCGACGCGGCGGCGGCGGGGGCTGCGGTGACGTCGCGGACGAAGGCGGTGATTCCCGTCGATCTGTTCGGGCAGATGGCTGCCATCGAGCAGGTGCGGGCGCAGATCGGATCGGTGCCGCTGATCGAGGATGCCGCCCAGTCCATCGGGGCGTCGCGTCAGATCGACGGCCGGGTGGTGATGGCCGGTGAAGTGGCGGACGTCGGCACGTTCAGTTTCTTCCCGTCCAAGAATCTCGGTGGCTTCGGTGACGGCGGCATGATGGTGGCACAGGACGAGGCGATCTTCACGACGCTGCTGAAACTGCGCACCCACGGATCGGTGAAGACGTACCATCATGAGCTCGTCGGCTACAACAGCCGCCTCGATGCGCTGCAGGCCGCGGTGCTGATGGCCAAACTGCCGTACCTCGAGGCGTGGAGTGCGGCGCGACGGGCCAACGCGGCGTACTACGATCACGCGCTGGCGGACGTGGCCGACGTGGTGACCCCGTACGTGGATCCGGCGAATACCTCGATCTACAACCAGTACACCGTTCGCGCGCAGCGCCGCGACGCGCTGCAATCGCACCTCAAGGAGCGCGGGATCGGCTCCGCGATCTACTACCCGCTCCCGCTGCACCTGCAGCCCTGTTTTGCGTACCTCGGCTACAGCGCCGGGCAGTTCCCCGAGGCGGAGCGTGCTTCGCAGGAAGTGCTGTCACTGCCCGTCTTCCCCGAGCTGCGCGCAGACCAGCGCGACGCCGTGGTGGATGCGGTGCGCGCGTTCTACGGCCGCTGATCGCCACATACCCGACTCCTCCCTGCCTCTCAACATGCACAAGACCGAACTGCTGTCGCGCATCCAGAACAAGCACGCCGTCGTGGCCGTGGTCGGCCTCGGCTATGTGGGACTGCCGCTGGCGATGGAGTTTGCCGAGGCGGGATTCACCGTCATCGGCTTCGATGTGAGTGAGCGTGTGACGACGCTGCTGAACGCCGGCCAGTCGCACATCCAGGACATCGCGCCTGAACTGGTGGCAAAGCATGTGAAGACGGGCCGATTCCTCGCGACCACCGACGCGGCGCGCATGAAGGAGGCGGATGCCATCTCGATCGCCGTGCCGACGCCGCTCGGCAAGACACGCGATCCCGACATGACCTATGTGATTGCGGCGACGCAGGCGGTGGTGGCACAGGCGCACGCCGGCCTGCTGGTGGTGCTCGAGAGCACGACGTATCCCGGTACGACGCGCGAGGTGCTGCAGCCGGCGCTCGAGGCCGCTGGCTTTGCCGTCGGTACGGAGGTGTTCCTCGCCTTCAGCCCCGAGCGCGTGGATCCCGGGAACCCGGTGTACCACACGAAAAACACGCCGAAGGTCGTCGGCGGCGTCACGCCGGCCTGCACCGAAGTGGCGACCGCGCTGTACGCCGCGGTGATCGATACGGTGGTGCCGGTGTCGTCGACCGAGACGGCCGAGCTGGTGAAGCTTCTCGAGAACACCTTTCGTTCGGTGAACATCGGGCTGGTCAACGAGATTGCCATCGTCTGCGACAAGCTCGGTGTGAACGTCTGGGAAGTGATCGACGCCGCCGCCACGAAGCCGTTCGGATACATGAAGTTCACGCCGGGGCCTGGCATCGGTGGCCACTGCATCCCGCTGGACCCGCACTATCTCGCGTGGAAGATGCGCACGCTCAATTACAAGACGCGCTTCATCGACCTCGCGAGCGAGATCAACTCCGGGATGCCGGACTATGTGGTCGAGAAGGTGGCACGGGCGCTCAACGACACGTCGAAGTCGGTGAAGGGCAGCACCGTGCTCATTCTCGGCGTCGCGTACAAGCGCGACATCGACGACATGCGCGAGAGTCCGGCGCTGGACATCATGCGGCTGCTCGAGCAGCGCGGGGCGAACGTGACGTTCCATGATCCGCACGTCGCCACCTTCCGTGAGGATGGCCACGAGTACCACAGCATCACGCTGACGCCCGAGGCGCTGCGTGCCGCCGACGCGGTGGTGATCGTGACCGACCACACGGCGTACGAATGGCAGATGGTGGTGGATCACGCGACCCTCGTCGTCGACACGCGGAACGCCACGGGGCGGACGACGCCGTCAGTGGCCCGCATCGTCAGCCTCGCCGACACCGCCGCCAGACCGGTCTGAACCCGGTCCCGCGTGCGGGGTCTCACTGCCGAGTTCCGGATCCCATCCCGTCGTCCACGCCCGTCCAGGGCGACTGTCGCGTTTCCCACCCACCTGTTCCGAATGCCTTGCTCGTCGCCGCCCCCCGCTTCCACCACGCCCCTGCCGGCTCTGCAGCCGGCGGCGGGCCGTCGGGCACCGCGCGTCACGGCCACGGGTCGGCGCGCCACGCTGGTCCTGCTGGTGTCGCTCGGGGCCTGTCGCGGTGGCTTTCGCATCGACCGGTTCGATGGGGAGTTCCAGCCGCTCTACGAGGCCGGCGTCCGCGAGTTGAAGGCGAAGCACTTCGGCAATGCGATCCTCGCCTTCGAGAAGCTGACGACGGACCTCCCGCCGCGGGACAGCCTCGTGGCGCGATCGCACTTCCACCTGGGACAGGCGCGCAGCGGCAACCGCGAGCATCTGCTGGCGGCGCAGGCGTTCACGAAGGTGACGGACAACTTCCCGGACGACTCGCTGGCGGATGACGCGATGTACGAGACCGCCCGGGAGTACCGTCAGCTCTGGCGGTCGCCGGAACTCGACGCGCAGTACGGCACGACGGCACAGGCCACGTTCCGCACCCTGCTGGCGGTCTACCCGGACTCCCCGCGGCAGAAGGATGCCGAGCGCGAGCTGGCCGAGCTCGACGAGCAGTTTGCGACGAAGGAGTACATGGCCGGCTACTACTATTTCCGTCGCAAGGCGTACGACCCGGCGGTGCTGTACTTCCGCGGCGTCGTCAACGCGTATCCCGCGAGCAAGCGGGCCCGCGATGCGTACCTGCGCATGATCGAGTCCTACCGGGTGATCCGGTACCGTGAGGAAGCGGCTGAGGCGTGCGCGGCGGTTCTGAAGGGGTTTCCGGACGATCCCGAGGTGAAGCGGACCTGTCAGGCGGAGGCCGCACCGCGCGACACGACGCCGAAGCCGGCTGTCGCCAAGCCCTGATCCACCGTGCGGATCGGGCTGTTCGGCGGCAGTTTCGACCCTCCGCATACCGGGCATTGGCTGGTGGCGGTGGACGCGATGGAGCGCCTCGCGCTCGATCGGATCGATTTCATTCCGGCCTTCAGGCAGCCATTGAAGGAGCGGGGGCATCACGCGTCGCCGGCCCAGCGGGTGGCGATGCTGGAGGCAATGATCGCCGGGGACGCCCGGTTCGCCGTCAATCCGGTCGAAATCGAACGCGGGGGATTATCCTTCACGGTTGAGACGGCGGCGGCGTACCACGCCACCGGCGAGCCTCAGACACTGTTTCTCCTGCTGGGACGGGACGCCGCGTCCGGGCTGGCTCGCTGGAAGGAGCCGGATCGGCTGTTGCGGCTCGTCCGGTTGGTTGTCCTCACGCGTGGTTCTGAAGAGTTTGCTGGGGAAGGTCTCGGGCGCGATGCGCTCGTGCTGCCGACGCGCCGCGTGGACGTGAGTTCCACGGAGGTGCGTCAGCGCGCGGGCGAGGGGCGCTCACTGCGAGGGTTCGTCCTGGACGCCGTGGCGGAGCAGATCCGCGCACAGGCGCTGTACCGATAGGGGAGAGCGATGCTCAAGGATGTGCTGGGAAAGCTGTTCGGCACGCGCCATCAGCGGGAAGCGAAGCGAGTCAAGCCGATCATCGACGAGGTCCACGGCCACGAGCAGGCGGTGGCCTCGCTCGATGACGCTGGGATTCAGGCGCAGACGGCGAAGTTTCGCGGGATGCTCGCCGAGCGGACGGGCGAGCTCGACGCGCAGGTCGTCGCGTTGCGTGAGCAGAAGCGCAATGCCGCCGATCCGGCGGAGCGTGATCGCATCGACGACGAGCTCACGGGCAAGGACGGCCGCGGCGGTGCCGAAGGGGCGCTGCGCGACGCCATCTCGCAGACGCTGGACGAACTGCTCCCGGAGGCGTTCGCCACCGTGCGTGAGGCCGCACGTCGTCTCAGCGGCACCGCGGCGGGTGTGACGGGTCATGCACAGGTCTGGGACATGGTCCCGTACGACGTGCAGCTCGCCGGCGGCATTCAGCTGCATCTCGGCCGCATCGCCGAAATGGCGACGGGTGAGGGCAAGACGCTCGTCGCCACGCTGCCCCTCTACCTGAACGCCCTCGCCGGACGTGGAGCGCATCTCGTCACGGTGAACTCGTACCTCGCTCGTCGTGACTCCCAGTGGATGGGCCATCTCTTCAGCTGGCTCGGCCTCTCGGTGGCCTGTCTCGACGATACCGAGCCGGGCTCGATCGACCGCCGCGCGGCGTACAACGCAGACATCACCTACGGAACGAACAACGAATTCGGGTTCGACTATCTGCGCGACAACATGGTCCATTCGCTGGACCAGCGCGTGCAGCGCAAGCACTACTACGCCATCGTCGACGAAGTGGACTCGGTGCTCATCGACGAGGCCCGGACGCCGCTGATCATCTCGGGGCCGGTCGGCAACGAGAACGACGCGATGTACCAGGCGCACAACGGCTCCGTGGCGAAGCTGATCCGCGAGCAGGATGGCCTCGTGAACCAGCTCGTGGCGGAAGGCGAGCGCCTGCTGGAGAAGGACGCCGATGCTGCCAGCATGCCATTCTACAAGGCGCAACTCGGTGGACCGAAGAACAAGCGGCTCTTCAAGGTGCTGGGGGAGACGGGCGTGAAGCAGCTGGTGCAGAAGCGCGAGCTCGAGCACCTCGCCGACCGCAAGCTGCCGCCGGCCAAGCAGCAGTACAGCGACATCGAGGACGAGCTCCTGTTCGTGCTCGACGAGCGCGGGCACACGGTGCACCTCACCGACCGCGGTGTGGATCTGATGACGAAGATGACGGGCGAAGAGTTCCTGCTGCCCGACATCTCGGTGGAGATCGGTCGCATCGAGCAGGCCCCCGACCTCGATGCGCCGCAGAAGCTGGAACAGCGGGCGCTGCTCAACCGCGAGTACGCGATGCGCAGCGAGCGGCTGAACATCGTGCATCAGCTGCTGCGCGCGTACGCGCTGTACGAGAAGGACGTGAATTACGTGGTGCAGGATGCCCAGGTGCTGATCGTCGACGAGTTCACCGGCCGCACCATGCCGGGCCGTCGCTGGTCGGAGGGCCTGCATCAGGCGGTCGAGGCCAAGGAGGGTGTGCAGGTCAAGGGCGAGACCCAGACCATGGCCACGATCACGATCCAGAACTACTTCCGCATGTACGAAAAACTCGGCGGCATGACGGGCACCGCCGAGACGGAAGAGACGGAGTTCCACCAGATCTACACGCTGGAGGTCTCCGTCATCCCGACCAACCGGCCGATCGTCCGTGACGACCGGCAGGACCTCGTGTTCAAGACGCGTCGCGAGAAGTACAACGCGATCGTCGAGGAAGTGAAGCGCCTCAACGGCCTCGGTTTCCCGGTGCTCGTCGGCACGGTGAACGTCGAGGTGTCGGAGACGATCGCGCGCCTCATCCAGCGCGCGGGGATGAAATGCAGCGTGCTGAACGCGAAGTACCACCAGCGCGAGGCCGAGATCGTGGCCGAGGCAGGCCAGCCGGGCTCGATCACGATCGCGACGAACATGGCCGGCCGCGGCACGGACATCAAGCTGGGCCAAGGGATCACGGACGGAAAACCGTCGCAGGTGCACGATGCCGACGGCAAGTTGATCGACGTGACGGAGATCGGCGGCCTCCACATCATCGGCAGCGAGCGGCATGAGTCGCGCCGCATCGACCGGCAGTTGCGCGGGCGGGCCGGACGTCAGGGCGATCCCGGATCGAGCCAGTTCTTCCTGTCGCTGGAAGACGACCTGATGCGCCTCTTCGGGTCGGATCGCATTGCGAAGCTGATGGACCGCCTCGGTGCGCAGGAAGGGGAGATGCTGACGCATCCGCTCATCACGCGCAGCATCGAGCAGGCGCAGAAGCGCGTGGAGCTGCAGAACTTCCAGGCCCGCAAGCGCCTGCTCGAGTACGACGACGTGATGAATCAGCAGCGCGAGGTGGTGTACTCGCTGCGGTCGTTCGCCCTCGAGGGTGGCGAGGAGTTGCGCGCCGAGTCGCGCAAGATGGTGGAGAAGGCGGTGGGGCGTCGCGTGGAACTCGGATTGGCCGACTACGAGTCGCCGGATCAGTGGGATCTCGCCGCGCTGCAGCAGGACCTGCTGATGCAGTACCTGCTGCCCGTGCCGGCCTTCGCGGACGGGGCGGAGGATCGCCCTGGCGACGTCCTCCAGGCGCAGGAGGCCTCCGTCGTCGCGGCGACGTCGGCCTTCGAGGCGAAGCTGGCGGAGCTGGATCTCGTCCAGGATGATCAGGGCACCGGCTTCTCCGGGCGCATGCTCTCGCTGGTCATGCTCAACGTCCTGGACGAGAAGTGGAAGGATCACCTCTACGATCTCGACCAGCTCCGCAACGCGATCCACTACCGCTCATGGGGCCAGAAGGACCCGTTGGTGGAGTACAAGCAGGAGGCCTACACGATGTTCGTCGACCTCATGCAGGACGTGTATCACACGTTCGCCGAACGGTTCATGAAGGCGCAGCTCCTGCTCAACGAGCCGGAGCCCGAGCCCGACATGCTGCGCGATGTGTCCGCGCTGATTCCGCCGCAGCCTGCCGCCGCGCCGCCGTCGAATGGCGTGCCGACGAAGCGCTACAACGCGTTCGGCATCCTCGAGGACATCCCGTCCGAGGAGTTGGCCCGGTTGCAGACGCCACCGGCCTCGGAGCCGAAGCCGCGCGACCGCAAGGATCGCAAGAAAAAGTAGGCGCGGCGAGGGGAGCGACGGGGCGTCACCAGCGATGGTGGCGCCCCGTCGTCGTTGCGGGGACTCCGGGGACGGTGCGCGATTACTGGCCGAGGCGGAAGAGCGTACTCGCGCCGACACGCACTCCGGTATCGACGACGCGCACGCCGGTGAGGTAGTTGGCGACGCCATCGGCGCGGAGATGCACATCGCGGGTCAACGCGAGACGCACGCCAAGGACCGCCGAGCCACCCCAATGGTCGGTGTACTCGTACGAGGTGCGCGATGGCCCGGCACCACCGACGAGCGAGAGGCGTCGCGACAGCGGGAGGTGGTGATTGTAGCGCACCGCGAAGCTGGTGACACGGAAGGTCTCGCCGGCTCGGAGGATGCCGGCGGTGGCACCCGGGCGTCCCCCGTCACGCACTGCCTGCCGGCCGTAAGTCGCCTCGACCTCGACCTGCGAGCGCGACGTGACGAAGGCCCCCACTCGGCTCCCGATGGCGCGCTGGCTGCGCAGGTTCCAGACCGGATCGAGCCGCCACTGATGTCCGAAAAGCCCGACCTCGACGGTGGCCGGTTCCTGCATGGTGCGCCGGCCCCTTCGACGGTCCGCGGTGGTCGGACCGTCGAAGGGGCCGAGCGCGGCAGTCACGCCGGTTCGGAGTCCGAACTCACGGGCGCCGCTGGCTGGGAGGTAGTTGACGATGGCGTCGGAGCGCAGCGCGTACCGGCCGCGCAGCAGGGTGCGCATGCCGACCAGCAGACTCGGGCCGAAGTTGTACGTGACCTCGTAGTCGCTGCGGGCGACGCCGGCGCCAATGACGAGTCCCGAGAAGTCGGTCACGGGGATCGTCCATGTTCCGCGGGCGACGAGCTGATTGTAGCGTCGCCTGAGCTGCGCCGCGGCGCCATCGACCGTCCCGGTCGAGGCCTCGAGTTCGGCGCCGACGCGACGGTGCAGGACGACGCCGCCTCGCAGGCCGAGCCCGAGCGGAGTGCGGGTTGCAAAGCGCGCCTGCGCAGGGTCCACCGCCGTGACCTGACCGTACACGGCGACCTCGATCGAGCCTGGATCCTGCGCCAGCAGAGGCGCCACGCTGGCGAAGAGCAGCATGGCGAGGAAACCCGCTGGGCGGGCGGCCGCAGGCGTGTGCATGAATGCCGGGTGTCGGGAGTCGTCGGGCTGAGCGGGAACGATACGCAGGGTCGGCATGGCAACGCGAGGGGCCGGGTCGCGGGACTTCGGTACGGGTGTTTCGGTGGTCAGGCGACATCGTGGCGGCTGTCGTCGTGCGTACGCAGACACCCAACACTCGAGGCCCCGATGTCGTCGCTGCCCTTTCTCCCGCCAGCTGTCATCCCGACGCCTTCCATCCGGCCCTCTGGTGCGCTAATACAGATGGAGCGGATCGCGCCAGCCGAAAGGCCACGCGAGCGGTTGCGGTCGCTGGGGGCTCGGTCGCTGAGTGCGGCCGAACTGCTGGCGGTGGTGATCGGCAGCGGGTCGCGCGGCCGCTCCTCGCTCCGGATCGCGCACGAGGTGCTGGCGGAGGTCGGCGGCTCATTGCGGACGCTGGCGGCGCGTCCGGTGGCGGCGATCGGTGGCAATGCGGGGATGGGGCCGGCGCGGGCGATGGCCATCGTGGCGGCGATGGAACTCGGGCGTCGGACGGCTGCCGAGCCGCATGGGGATCGGGTCGCGGTGCACTCGCCGCAGGACGTGGTGGCGGCGTTCGCGCCTCATCTCGAAGCGCTGGCGGTGGAGGAGTTCCACGTCGCGATCCTCGATGCGCAGCACCACCTCGAGCGCGATGTGCTGGTGACGCGGGGGATCCTCGACTCCTCGCTGGTGCATCCGCGCGAGGTGTTCAGGGAGGCGATTGCCGAACGGGCAGCGTCGATCATTCTGGTGCACAATCACCCGAGCGGCGACCCGACGCCGTCGGCGGAGGATCGGATCGTGACGTCGCAGCTGGTGGCGGCGGGCACGTTGCTCGGGATCCCGGTGCGCGATCACGTCGTGATCGGGCGGGGCAGGTACGTGAGCTTTGCGGAGGCAGGGTGGCTCTCGACGGTGCGGTGACGCAGGCAGAGGAAGTATTCCCGGGCTGGGGCCCCGGCGGCCCGCTGCCGGCGCGGCTCGATCGAGAGCTGCTGCTGCGCGCCTACCGCTACAGCGCGCGGGCGCACACGGGCCAGAAGCGGCGCTCCGGCGAGGACTATGTCGTGCACTGCGTACAGGTGGCCCGCATCCTCGCCGACCTCCAGCTCGACTCCACCACCATCGCGGCCGGGCTGATCCACGACGTGGTGGAAGACACCGCCATCACGGTCCCCGACGTCGAGCGGGAGTTCGGTCCCGAGATCGCGCAGATCGTGGACGGACTGACCAAGATCGGCAACCTGCCGTTCACGTCGAAGGAGGAACGGCAGGCGGAGACGTACCGCAAGCTGCTGCTCTCGGTGGCGCGCGACGCGCGCGTCATCATCATCAAGCTCGCCGATCGGCTGCACAACATGCGGACGCTCGACTGGATGCCGGACGAGAAGAAGCGCGTCATCGCGCAGGAGACGCGCGACATCTACGCGCCGCTGGCGCACCGTTTCGGCATGGCGCGCGTCCGGTGGGAGCTCGAGGATCTCGCATTCAAGTTCCTCGAGCCCGACGAGTACCGTGCCCTCGCCCGCCAGGTCAGCACCCGACGTGGGGAGCGCGAGGAACTCATCGCGCAGATGGCGCTCCCGCTCAAGGAGCGTTTCGACCTCGCCGGCCTGCGCGCCGCCGACGTGTCGGGCCGACCAAAGCACCTCTGGTCGATCTGGAAGAAGATGCAGAAGCGCAACAAGCCGTATGAGGAGATCTTCGACCTGCTCGCGATTCGCGTGCTCGTCGACTCGATCCCCGACTGCTACCACGCCCTCGGTGTCATTCACGAACGGTGGAAGCCGGTGCAGGAACGGATCAAGGACTACATCGCGCAGCCCAAGTCGAATGGCTACCAGTCGTTGCACACGACGGTGTTCGGTCCCGGACGACAGCTGTTCGAGATCCAGATCCGCACCCGCGAGATGCACCAGACCGCGGACTACGGCATCGCGGCGCACTGGCTCTACAAGGAGGGCTCGAAGGAACCCGGGGACCTCGATCGCCACCTCGGGTGGTTCCGGCAGGTGCTGGAGTTCCAGCTCGACACGAAGTCGCCAGACGAGTTCCTCGAGTTTCTGAAGCTCGATCTCTATCAGGACGAGATCTTCGTCTTCACGCCGACGGGCGACGTGGTGCAGTTGCCGAAGGGGGCGACGCCGATCGACTTCGCGTTCGCCGTGCACACGGCCGTCGGGCTGCGCTGCCAGGGCGCCAAGGTGAACGGGCGCATCACACCGCTCTCGCGTCCGCTGAAGAACTCGGAGACGGTGGAGATTCTCACCTCGCCATCGGCCAAGCCAAGCCGCGACTGGCTGGCGCATGTGCGTACCAGTCGTGCCCGCTCCAAGATCCGGCAGCAGCTCCGCCAGGAGGAGCAGGTCACGAGCCAGAAGCTCGGGCGCGAGATCCTGGAGCGAGAGCTGCGCCGGCGCCGGCTCGGAAAGGTCACCGACGATACGCTCACGGCCGCGGCCAAGGCGCTCAGTCTCACCGACTCCGTCCACCTCCTGGCGGCCATCGGGCAGGGCGAAATCCAGACGCTGGCCGTCGTCAGGCAACTGTTTCCGAGTGCCGACGACTCGATCGAGCCGTCCAAGCCGAGTGTGATCGAGCGCCTGGTGGACAAGGTGCGCGGAACCGCCAACGACCGTGGCGTCAAGATTCAGGGCGTGGACGGGGTCATGGTGCGGTATGCCCAGTGCTGCCAGCCCGTGCCGGGCGACGAGGTGGTCGGGTACGTGACGCGAGGGCGTGGCGTGAGCATCCACCGGGGGGACTGTCCCAATCTCCTCCCGCTCGCGCACGAGCCGGAACGGCGGCTCGAGATCGACTGGCAGGAGAAGTTCGGCGAGCGCTTCATCGTGCGGCTCGCGCTCGAGGGGACGGATCGGCGCGGGCTCTACGCCGACGTGGCGAGCGCCGTCAGCTCCACCGGGACGGACATCCGGCAGATGGACCTGAAAGCGCTGGACGGGCGCGCGGTGGGTGCGATTCTGGTCGAGGTCGAAAACCTGCAGCACCTGCAGCAGATCGTGAAGGCCGTGCGACGCGTGAAGGGGATCAGCGAGATCGCGCGCCGGGAGCGGATCTCGACGGAGGAATGATCCTGGCGGGCAGGCGTCGGCAACGCGGCCAGTGCCTACCCGAAGAAACACCGATGGCCTATCTTGCAGCATGAGTGCATCGCTGTTCGATCTTCAGGCGCCGTATCACCCGGCCGGCGACCAGCCCCGTGCGATCGCCGAGCTGTCGGCGGGCCTCGTCCGGGGCGATCGGTATCAGACGCTGCTGGGCGTCACCGGATCGGGCAAGACGATGACGGTGGCCAGCGTCATCGCAACGCACGGCCGTCCGACGCTCGTCCTGTCGCACAACAAGACGCTCGCGGCGCAGCTCTACGGGGAGTTGAAGGGGTTCTTCCCGAAGAACGCCGTCGAATACTTCATCTCGTATTACGACTACTACCAGCCGGAGGCGTACGTCCCCTCCAGCGATACGTATATCGAGAAGGACGCGTCGATCAACGAGGACATCGACCGACTGCGCTTGCGCGCGACGTCGAGCCTGATGGAGCGTGAGGACGTGGTGATCGTCTCGACGGTGTCGGCGATCTACGGCCTCGGCGATCCGGTGTCGTACAAGGAGCGGATGATCAGCGTCGACCTCGGGCAGCGCATCGCCCGGGACGACCTGCTGCGGTTGCTGGTCGGCATCCAGTACCAGCGGAATGACGTCGCGTTCGACCGCGGCACCTTCCGCGTGCGCGGCGACACGGTCGAAATCTTTCCCGCCTACGAGGAACAGGCGGTGCGGGTGGAATTCTGGGGCGACGAGGTGGAGCGCATCACCAAGATCGATCCCATCACCGGCGACCTGATCGCGACGATGAAGCGGGCGGCGGTCTATCCGGCGAAGCACTTCATCACCAGTCGCCCGTCGCTCGAGCGCGCTGCGAAGGCGATCCGCGAGGAACTGGCCGACCGCCTCACGATGCTGCGCAATGACGGCAAGCTGCTCGAGGCGCAACGGCTCGAGGGGCGGACGAACTTCGATCTCGAGATGATGGCGGAGATCGGCACCTGCGCCGGTATCGAGAATTACTCGCGCCACCTGTCGGGGCGCACCACCGGCGACCGGCCGGCCTGCCTGTTCGACTACTTCCCTGACGATTTCATGGTGGTGGTCGACGAATCGCACGTGACGCTGCCGCAGATCCGCGGCATGTACAATGGCGATCGCGCGCGGAAGCTCACACTGGTGGATTACGGCTTCCGGCTCCCCAGCGCGCTCGACAACCGCCCGCTGGTGTTCGACGAGTTTCTCGCGCTCACCCCGCGATTGATCAACGTCTCGGCCACGCCGGGGTCGATCGAGCTCGAACTGAGCGAGGGCGTGGTGGTGGAGCAGGTGATTCGGCCCACCGGGCTGATCGATCCCACCATCGAGATCCGGCCGGTGCGCGGTCAGGTGGATGACCTGCTGCACGAGATCCGCATCCGTGAGCGGAAGGATGAGCGCGTCCTGGTGACCGTGCTCACGAAGCGCATGGCGGAGGATCTCACCGACTATCTGCAGCAGGTGGGCGTGCGTGTGCGCTACATGCATAGCGACATCGACGCCATCGAGCGGATGGAGATCGTGCGCGGGTTGCGACTTGGCGAATTCGACACGCTGATCGGCATCAATCTCCTGCGTGAGGGGCTCGACATGCCGGAGGTGTCGTTGGTGGCCATCCTCGACGCCGACACGGAAGGGTTCCTGCGGAGCGATCGGTCGCTGATCCAGACCGTGGGTCGCGCCGCACGGCACCTCGAGGGCCGTGCCATCCTTTATGCCGACCGCATCACCGACTCGATGCGGCGCTGTATCGACGAGACGGATCGTCGCCGGACGATCCAGGTGGCGCACAACCTCGCCAACGGCATCACGCCGATCGGGGTGCGGAAGAGCATCGAGCAGGTGCGTTTCAGCACCCGGGTCGCCGATGCACGGATGGAGGAAGGGGAGGAGCAGGATGGCACGCCGCTCGCAGCGTACGGGCAGACGAAGGTGGCCGAGCCGGCCGGTGGGTATGCGGCCGCCGACGTGCCGGCATTGATCGCCACGCTCGAACAGGAGATGCAGGTGGCGGCAAAGGCTCTCGATTTCGAGGCCGCGGCGCGACTGCGGGACCAGCTCTTCGAACTGCGCGTCCGCACGGGTGACACCCCGGGTGCGCGCAGCGGTGTATCGTCCGCCGCGGCGGATGCGGGCGGCACAGGGGGCGCGCGTGGCGGGCGCGGTGGCCGGGGTAAAGGGCGGAAGCCGCGTGGCCGCTGATCGGGTCTCCACCGTCACGATGCTGTCGCAGCCGATGATCGATGCCCATGGTGCCGCGATTGCGCTGCGCCTCGTCGCGCCGGCGCTGGTCACGCTCACCGGCGACCTCGGCGCCGGGAAGACGACGCTGGCGCAGGCGATCTGTCGTGGACTCGGGGTGACGGATGCGGTGACCAGCCCGACGTTCGCGCTGGTGCACGAGTACGAAGGTGCGACGTCGCGCGTGGTCCACTGCGATCTCTATCGGCTCACGTCATCGGCCGACGTGGCGTCGCTCGGCCTCGAGGAGATGCTCGCGGAGCCAAACACGATCATGCTGGTGGAGTGGCCTGATCGCGCCGGCACTCTGCTCCCACTGCCCACGCTCGCGATCGAACTCGCCCACGTGCCGGACGATGCGGCGCTGCGTGCGTGTCGCGAAGTGTGGGCATCGTGACGGCGCGCCGCCAACTCGCCCTCGATGCGAGCGCGGGGCCGGCGTCGGTGGCGCTGTTCGTCGACGGCGCACTGATCGGCTCGCGGCGCATCGATCGCAAGGGGTCGGCGGAGCTTCTCGCGCCGACGGTGGCCGCGGCTCTGGCGGACGCCGGTGTGCGTGCGTCCGACCTGACGGAGATCATCGTCGGCGGCGGGCCCGGGAGCTTCACGGGGCTCCGCGTGGCGGCCGCGCTGGCGAAGGGGCTCGCACGTGGAAGCGGTGCCGCGTTGCTGGTGGTTCCGTCGCTCCCACTGATTGCGGCGGCCGATGACGCGGCGCGACCGGGCATCCATCTCTCCGTGCTCGATGCGCTGCGCGGTGAGTGGTTCGTTCAGCAGGCGACATTGCATGCCACTGGAATCTGGTCCGTCGATGGCGTCGTGGAACGGTTGGCGGCAGCGGAGGTGCAGGTGCGCGCCGCGGCGCTCGGCGCACGGCTGTGCGGGCCGCCGGTTCGTGTCGACGAGCAGCCCGATGCCCGTGCTGCGCTGCGTATCGGTGCGACGCCGGTGGATCGTGACGCCTGGGAGCCGGACTACGGCAGGCTGGCCGAGGCGCAGGTGGTGTGGGAGGCGGCGCACGCTCGACCGTTGCCGGCGTCATGAGTGGCGCACTGATCCGTGTCGCCTGCCTCCCAGACCTGCCCGGCATCCTGACGATCGAGCGAGAGGTCTTCTCGGATCCCTGGTCCCCCGAGTCGTTCGCGCCTGAGTTCGACGACGAGTACTCGTGGTTCCGCGTGATGGAGGTCGACGGACTGGTCGCCGGGTACATCGTGGCGCGGATCGTGGCGGAGCAGGGGGAGATCGCGAACATCGCGGTGCATCCTTCGCATCGCGGCACAGGACTGGGCGGGAAGCTGCTGGATGCCGCCGTCGCCGCCTGCGACGCGGGGCTGTGCGAAGCGGTGTGGTTGGAGGTGCGCGTCTCGAATGCGGAGGCGCGCCGATTGTACGGGAGCCGCGGCTTCGTCGAGATCGGGCGCCGTCGCGGCTACTACCGGACGCCGGTCGAGGATGCGCTGGTGCTCCGGCTTGCGCGCGGGGTGGCCGATGTGGACGGGGTCGCTGCGCCGGAATGATCATCCCTGCAGTAAATTCAGGCACGACGGCGGGGCGTGCCGTTGTACAATCTGGTCGACCGGCGCGGAGCGTGCCGAGTCACGAGCCCCACCGTCTTATCTGGAGACAAACGCGATGTCACGCAGCTTGAACAAGGTCATGTTGATGGGCAACCTCGGGAACGATCCCGAGGTGCGTTCCACCCCCGGCGGCGGTCGTGTCGCCAGCTTCTCTCTCGCCACGTCACGCGTCTGGAACGACCAGTCGGGGACGAAGCAGGAGAAGACCGAATGGCACAAGTGCATCGCCTGGAATCAGGGGACGCAGAAGCTGGCCGACGTCGTCGAGCAGTACTGCAAGAAGGGCAAGCCGGTGTTCGTCGAGGGCTCGATCGAGTACCGCCAGTGGCAGGACAAGGAGGGCCAGACGCGCTACTCGACCGAGATCCGGGTGCGGGAGCTGATCCTGCTCGGTGGGCGCGGTGAAGGCGATGGTGAGTCCGGTACTGGCGCGCCGCCGCGGCAGTATTCGCGTCCGGCGTCGACTGGCGCAGCGGCGGCCAAGCCGGCGGCATCGGGCGGGAAGGCTGGTGGCGAGGACTTCTCCGATTTTCCGGGTGCGCTCGAGGACGAGGACGACGACCTGCCGTTCTGATCGGACGGCCCGTCACGCGGTCCAACGAGCCTCCGGGCAATCCGCTGTGGATTGCGCGGAGGCTTCGTCAGTCAGGCGCGTGCGATCTGGCTCGTGAGCGACTCGATCGTGAACGGCTTCGCGATCATCACGGCGCGCGACTCGAGGATCTCCCGCTCCTCGAGGGAACTGTCGGTGTATCCAGACATGTAGGCCACGCGCATCGTCGGTCGCACGACACGTATCGCGGCCGCGAGTTCGGGCCCGGACATGCCGGGCATCATCACGTCGGTGAGCAAAATGTCGAAGCGCTGCTGCGGATCGCGCGCCAGGGCCAGGGCGAGTTCAGGGGCGTCACTCTGGATCACCGTGTAGCCGGCGCGCTCCAGGATGCGTGCGGCGAGACTGCGCACGGCAGTGTCATCCTCCACGAGGAGCACGACGCCGCTGCCGCGAACGAGCACGGTCGGTTCGACGGACGCAACCGGAGCTCGTGTCCCGTCGTGGAGGCGAGGGAGGTACACCTTGAAACTGGTTCCAACGCCGACTTCGCTGTAGACGAACATGTTGCCACGAGCCTGGCGCACGATGCCGCGCACGGTGGCGAGGCCAAGCCCCGTGCCCTTGCCCTCGCTCTTCGTCGTGAAGAACGGCTCGAAGATCTGTTGCAGGATTTCTGGTGGGATCCCTGCGCCCGTATCCGTCACGCACAGCATGACGTAGGCGCCCGGGACCACATCGAAGTGCAGGCCGGCGTATTCGGCGCCCAGCTCGACGTTGCGCGTCTCGATCGTGAGTGTGCCGCCGCGCGGCATCGCGTCCCGCGCGTTCACTGCCAGGTTGAGGACCACCTGCTCGAGCTGGTCGGGATCTGCCCAGACCAGGCCAAGATCACCGGTGGGTGCGAAACGCAGTTCGACGCGGTGCCCAAGCAGTCGCCCGAGCAGCCGGAGCGCATCAGCGACGACGACGTCGAAACTGACCGCTTGCGGCTGGCGAATCTGTCGCCGGCTGAACGTCAGCAGCTGTCGGGTGAGCCGTTCGGCGCGCTGGCTGGCGTCGTCGATCTCTTCCGCCAGTTGCCGGCTCGGGTCGGTCGCGGTGAGCTCGCTGAGCAGCAGTGAACAGTTTCCGCCGATGACGGTGAGGAGATTGTTGAAGTCGTGGGCGATTCCTCCGGCGAGCTGGCCGACCGCTTCCAGCTTCTGCGCCTGCCGGAACTGCATCTCGAGGCTGCGCTGCGCGGTGACGTCGCGGTGCACGCCGAGGTAGTGCGTCACGCGTCCGCTGTCGTCGCGAATGGGGGTGACTTTCCAGCTCATGGTGAACTCGCTGCCGTCCCGCCGATAGTTCACGGTCTCGCCGGCGAAGGCGCCTGTGTCGGCAAGCGAGGAACGCAGTTCATCGAGGACGGTGCGGTCAGTGTGCGCGCCGTGGAGCATGCGCGGGGTGTTCCCGAGCATTTCTTCGAGGGGGTATTCCGTCATCGCACTGAGTGCGGGGTTGGCGAAGACGATCGTCGGTCCGGGTTCGTCGAGGTCGGCGGTGGTGATGGTGAACCCATCCGTCGCCTGGGCCACGGCGGACTCGAGGAGCTGCAGCGACGCGTTGGCACGCGCGAGATCAGCCGTACGCTCATCGACGCGTCGTTCGAGCTCGATCTGCGCGTCACGCAGCATGGCCTCGATACGTCGGCGCTCCGCCACCTCGGCCGCGAGCATCGTGTTCGCTGCATGAAGCTGCGTCGGGCTCGGCAGCGTCACGAGTTGCGGGGTGAGCCGGTAGAGCAACACGGCCGTCGGAATCGAGGCTGCTGCCGTCACCGCCTTCACGGCACCGCTCGTCCACCAGCTCGGGATCCAGATGTTGACGACGCCCATGAGGTGCGTCGCGCCGCAGGCAAAGATGAACAGCGCGAAGCACCAGACCATCCAGTTGAACGGCACATCGGCGCGTTGCTTCAGGAAGCGGTAGAGCAGCAGCGGGATGGCCAGGTACGCGGCGCCGATGAGCAGGTCCGAGATGGCATGCAGCCAGATCAGTCCGGGATCCCAGAAGTAGCAGTAGCCGTGCGGAAGCTGCGTCATCGCGTGCAGCGCAGACGTCGTGGAATCCATAAAAATTCGATTCGATACGTGAAGCGTACGAAGGAACTCGCAGCTCAGCTCCGCGGCGCCACAGGGTGGTGCGCGCGGCGCGACGAGGCGGAAAAGGTATCGACGCGGACCGAAGTTTGTGACATATCAAGCGTAATACATCACGGCGGGCCTGAATTGAGAGCCCAAGGGCCGGTGAGACCCGTCAGCACGTGCATCTCCCGTACCAGCCTGATCGTGAGCGACGCTTAAGATTCGGCGAGCTCGCCGGTGCTGTCGGCCGCGTGCGAACCGCTCCAGACGTTTCGTCCGGTGCCGATACTCGTCCCTGATCGGGAGCTGCCGCGTGCGGTGGCCCCTCCGCGGCACGGCCCCCGCGCCGTGCCTGTCGCTGACGTTCCCCGTGTTCCCCATCAGCATGCGCCGCAACCCGCTTCCCGTCATGCGCCGGCTCTGCCTCGCGGCCATCTTCCTGACGATCAGCTGCCAGCCGCTGCGCGCCCAGGTCCAGCGGCCGGACAGTGCCGCGCCGCCAAGTCCGGGCACCGTGCTTCACACGGTCCGCCGTGGTGACACGTTGTACGATATCGCCCGGGCCTACCTGGGTAATCCGCTGCGCTGGCCGGAGCTGTTCCGCGCCAATGCACGGCAGATCGCGAATGCCAACCTCATCTTCCCGGGGCAGCGGCTGTTCGTGGGCGCGGATGGGAAGCCGACGTTCGTGCCGCCGGCCGTGAGCGTCGGCGAGGAGCCCGCGGACCTGGTTCCGGCGAGCACGCGCCCCGTCGTCCTCGGCCGGGCGATGGCGAACCAGAGTCAGTCCTCGCTGCAGAACGCGACCCTCAGCGGCCGGGCGCTCCGCCCGACCGTGCGTGCCGGTGAGATGGCGGCGGCGCCGTTTCTCCTGCCTGTCACCGCGCCATACTCCGGCGGTGCGTTGGTCTCACGGGCGGATCGCACGGTACTTGGCAGCTCGTCGATGCGGGACCAGTTTCAGATCTTCGACGACGTGAACGTGCTCCTGCCGGCAGGAACGCCCGCGGTCACGGGGGCGAAGTTCGCGGTGTTTCAGCGCGGGCCAGCGATCGAGTATCGCGGAGTGCGAAGCCGCGTGATGCAGCCCACCGGCGTCGTGGAAATCGTGGCCGCCGGCACCGGAAAGGCGGCGCGTGCGCGCGTCGTTTCGGTCTTCGCCACCTTGCGCGCGGGTGACCTTTTGCTGCCGCTCGATGCCGAGGTCAAAGCGCTCACGGTGCGTCCGGAGCCGGTGGCGAATGGTCCGCTCTTCGAGGTGGCCTACGTCGCTGGTGGCGTCGTCCTGCCGACGGTGCAGAACTACATCGTGATTGCGTTGCCGCGCGGGACGTCCAGTCGCGTCGGCGACCAGTTCGCGCTCATCGCCGAGGGGGTCTCGCTCTCGCCGACCGGAAAGGACGTCGCCCCCGAGAATCAGGTGGCGCGGGCGAGCGTGGTGAAGGTCACGGCCGACGGCGCCACCGCAATCATCATCGGGCACGACCAGCCCGCGGTGCGCGTCGGCATGAAGGCTCGCCTGGTGGCGCGCATGCCCTGAGGGACCGCCCGTTCGACGTCACATCCCCGATCCTGTCGCCGGGCCCGCTCGCCGAGGAGAACCTGCCTCGGTACGCGGGCCCGGTTAGTTTCTGTCCTGTGATCCCAGCGGCTGCAGCGGTGTCCGTCACCGGTCAGCGCCGGGCTCTTCCATTGATTGGCCCTCACACCTGAACCACGAGCAATGTTTCTCGCCACACACTCCCCGGTTGGCATCCGCGCTGCCGTCGTCCGCGTCGGGCAGCCGTCGTGAGCCCGCGCGCCCTCGTCACCGGCGGCGCCGGTTTCATCGGCTCGCATGTCACCGATCTCTTCCTCGCGAACGGTTACGACGTCACGATCCTCGATGACTTCTCGAGCGGGCGTGAGGAGAACGTGAATCCGGGCGCCACCGTCGTGCGAGACTCGATCGCCTCCCCGGCCGCTGCCGAACTGGTGCGCACCGGCCGGTTCGACGTGATCGCGCATCTCGCGGCGCAGATCGACGTGCGCAAGAGCGTGCTCGACCCGTCATGGGACGCAGCGGTGAACATCGGCGGGTCGCTCAACCTGCTCGAGGCCGTGCGCCAGTCGGGACATCGGACGCGGTTCGTTTTCTCGTCGAGTGGTGGCGCACAGTACGGCGACCTGGTGGAGATCCCGACCGTCGAAGGCGCACAGAAGGATCCTTTGTCGCCGTATGGCATCGCGAAGTTGTCGGTCGAGTACTACATGAGCTACTTCAGTCGCGTGCATGGCCTCGACACTGTCGCGCTTCGGTATGCCAACGTGTACGGCCCTCGGCAGGACCCGCATGGCGAGGCTGGCGTCGTGGCGATCTTCTGTCAGCGCGTACTCTCTGACACGCCGATGACCGCCTACGGCGACGGCGAGCAGACGCGCGACTATGTCTATGTCGGGGACGTCGCCCGCGCGAACCTGCTCGCCGCGACGTCGGCGCTGCCCGCGCCGGGTCGTCTGGACGATCGCGGGTTCAACATCGGGACGGGGATCCCGACGAGTGTCGTGACCCTCGCCAGCACGCTCAAGGCGGCCGCAGGCTCGTCGCTGGCGCTGCACCATGCCCCGGAGCGTGCCGGTGAACAGCGCCGCTCGTGCATCGCGTACACGAAGGCCGACGAGGTGCTCGGCTGGACGCCGCTGATGTCGCTCGATGCCGGGCTGGCTGCGACGCTGGAGTATTTTCGCCAGGCGCAGGCACACACGCCGTCATGAACCCTTCCGGGCTGTTTTTGCAGGTGGTCCCGTCAGCCACCGGCTCCATCCTCGACCTCCTCGCCCACGGCACGCCGGTCTCCTGGGCCGTGCTTCTCCTGCTCCTCGGGCTCAGCGCGGTGAGCTGGACGATCATGGCGATGAAGTCGCGGGAGTTCCGCGCGATTCGCGTGGCGGCGGAACCGCTGCTGCAGTACATGCCCGAGGCCGACTCGTTCGACGATGCCGTGAGCCGTGCCAAGCTCGGCGTCGGTTCGCCGTTCTATGCGGTGATCCGGCGGGCGGAGCGATTCATGTCCGATACGCGACCGGCGATTGGCGCTAACACTGATCGACAGGCGCGGTTGTCGCAGGCGCAAGTGGATGCGCTGCACATGCTCCTCGACAAGGAAACGACCGGTGAGCGGGACCGTCTCGAGCGATTGCTGCCGTGGCTGGCCACGATCGGCGCCGTCAGCCCGCTGATCGGCCTGCTCGGCACGGTGCTCGGCGTGATCAACGCGTTCCTTGGTGTCGCCTCGAGCGGCAGCGGCAACATCAGCGCCGTCGCGCCTGGCGTGGCGGAAGCGTTGATCGCCACGGCACTGGCCCTCACCGTCGCGATCCCTGCGGTGTTCGCGTACAACCACTTCGCGAACCGCCTCAATCACGTCACGAGCGAGCTGGATGCATTCAGCACCGACGTGGTCGCGCTGCTCGTGCGCGACGGCCGGATCTGATGCGTCGGAACCGGGCACGCGTGCGAAAGTCGCTCAATGCCGAGATCAACGTGGTCAGCCTGATCGACGTGATGATGCTGCTGATGATCATCTTCATGATCACGGCACCGCTGCTGACCGGTGGGGTCGATGTGAAGCTGCCGAAGGCCAATGTGCAGGCGGCGGCAGTGAACAATCCGGTGATGATCACCGTCACACGCGACGGCGTGGTGGTGCTCGGGAACGAGCGGATTGCGCGTGACGAGTTGCCGGCCGCGCTGGCGGCCCTGGCGGCGCGCGCGACCGGACGCACGATCTACCTCAAGGGTGACGAGGGCGCGCCGTACGGCGATGTGGTGCAGGTGCTCGCCATGTTGCGCGAGTCGGGACTGCCGAACGTGAGCCTCGTCGTGGAACCGCAGTCGGCACGATGAACGGGCCCGGTGCGCCGCCGCCGCCGGCGGCGGAGCAGGGTGTGCGCCAGCCGCTCTCGGCAGCGCGAGCGGGGACCATGTCGGTGGTCGCGCACGTGGTGCTGCTGACGACCGTGGTCCTGACGGCGCGCCTCACCACGGCACCTCCGCAACCGCCCGCATACGCCGTTGAACTGGTGGCGGCCCCCCGCGGCCCGCGGGACCTTGGCGCCGTCACGCAGGGGCCGACCATCCCGGATGAAAAGCCACCGGCGGCGGCACCGGCCCCCGTACCCGACGCGTCGCCGACGGCCCCCCCGGCACCGGCGCCGGCGCCTCGCCCGAAAGCCGTGCCGCAGGCCAAGGCCCCGGTGCCGACGCCGACGCCACGGCCCACCGCGCCTGCCGCGTCACCGCGTGCGCCGGCTGCCCCGTCACGACCCGCAACCCCGCGGTCCGGTGGTGACGTCACGGTTCCGGGACGCACCCCCGCCGGCGGCGGCGAGACGGGCGGCCGAGGACGTGACGTCGCGTCGGTGAAGGTGACGGGGACCGCGTTTCCGTACCCCGGGTACCTCGAGAACATCACTCGCCAGATCGCCCGCAACTTCACGCCTCGCCCTGGTGTCGCGTTGAAGGCCGAGGTGTCGTTCCTCATCCATCGTGACGGCTCCATCTCCGACCTGCGCATGATTTCCCGTTCCGGACTGTACGCCTTCGATCTCGAGTGCCTCGGTGCCGTGGACGCGGTCGGGCAGCGCAAGCTCTTCGGTGCGCTGCCAGCCGGGTTCCGCGACGACGTGCTGCCCGTGGTCTTCAGCTTCGATCCCACCCTCCTGCGATGATCTTCTCGTCCGTCACACCGGCCATCAGTGTCAGTCGGCAACTGTTGTTCGGCCTCCTCGTCGCTGCCGTGTGCGGAGCGCGGTTGTCCGCACAGCCGGGGGTACGTCTCGGACTGATTTACGGCGACGGTGGCGAGCGTCCGGGGATTCACGTGCTCCCGGTCGCGGGGGTAGCCGGCGATTCGCTGCGCACCATCGTGATGCGCGATCTCGATTTCGGTGATCGTGTGACCGTGCTCCCGAAAGCCACCGCCCTGCCGTCGCCGGTGGGGGCGGCGCCGATCGACTACACGGCGGCGGCGCGACTCCGCATCAACGGCGTGGTGCAGATTCTCCCGACGACCGGTGGCGCCACGGTCATCGTCTACGATGTCGCCAGCCGTCAGGTGGTGCAGCGGCAGACCGTGGCGCTGCCGGGTGCACCGAATACGTCGGCATGGCGGCAGGCCGTGCACGGGATCAGCGACCAGTGCGAAGAGTGGATCACGGGAGAGCGGGGAGTCGCTGCGACCCGCATCGCCTACGTGGCCGCAGACACGCGGATCTGGCTGGTCGACAGCGATGGGGCGAGCGCGGCTCCGCTCACGCGTACCGGTCAGGCGCTGTCGCCATCATTCCATCCGAGCGGGCAGTCCATCGTGTACGCCGCGCTCGAGCCGGCCGGCAGCGCCATCTACGTCACCGACCTGCGCGGTGGATCGCGCCGCGTGGTCGCACCGTCGGGACTGAACATTTCGCCGACGTTCACGCCCGAGGGGACCGCCATCGCATACGCGCACGGTGCTGACTTCGGCACCGAGTTGTACCTCGTCAGTGCAGGGGGCGGCGAGCCGCGACGGATCTCGATCGGACGTGGGAGCGACAACACCTCACCATCATTCAGCCCTGACGGTCGTCGCATCGCGTTCACGTCCGGACGATCCGGTCGGCCCGATGTGTATATTGCTGATGGTGATGGCACCAACGCCGATGTGCTCGCGGCATTGTCGTCGTCGCAGGGGTACCGGTCCAGTCCGGACTGGTCGCCAGACAATCGCGCCATCGTCTTTCAGTCACAGGTGTCGGGACGCTTTCAGGTGGTCATGATCACGCTGCGGGACCGTGCCGTGAAGCAGCTGACGACGGACGGCACGAACGAAGATCCTGCATGGGCTCCGGACGCACGACACGTGGTCGTGACGTCCACCCGCTCAGGGGTTCGGCAACTGTGGGTGCTGGACACCGAATCTGGGCGGGCGCGGCAGTTGACTGCGAGTCCGGGTGCACGTCTCGCGGCATGGTCGCCGCGTTCCGCGCGATGACGCACGGTGATGTCGCCACAACGCTCCCATTCGACTTTGGAGTTTCTGCTATGAACCGTCGCACACTCTCGGCCGGCATCATGCTGGCAACCCTGACGCTGGGCGCCTGCCGCAAGAAGCCGGTCAGCGTGGATCCGGTGCCGATGACACCGAGCACGGCTGGTGCGACGGAGGATGCGGCGGCCGCTGCCCGCCGCGCACGTGAAGCATTGGTCCGCGACTCCGTCGACCGTGCCCGTTCTGCGGCCCTCGCCACCGCCACCTCCGCGGAGATCGCGAACTTGCGGACCATGGTCGAGTCCGTCGTGTACTTCGAGTATGACGCCGATGCGATCACGGGCGATGGGCGCGCGACGCTGGATGCCAAGCTGCCGATTCTCCGCGCCAACACCGCCCTGCGCGTCCGCGTCGCAGGTCACACCGACACGCGCGGCAGTGACGAATACAATCTCGCCCTTGGCCTCCGGCGTGCGGCTGCGACGCGCAAGTATCTCGTGGACCGCGGTATCGCCGCGAGCCGGGTCGACATCGTGTCGTTCGGGGAGGAGCGGCCGTCGATGTCGGGCGAAGACGAATCGTCGTATGCTCGGAACCGTCGCGCCGAGTTCGAGATTCTTGGCGGCGGCGAAACACTTCGGGTGCCGCCGCGATGACGTTCCGCCGGTTGCTCCCGCTGGGCCTCGGCGCCGTCGCGCTGTCTGCCTGCGTCGCGACGAAGCAGGACGTGCTGCTCCTGCAGACCGACCTCAAGGGCGCGCGTGCGGAATATGCCTATCGCGACTCGTTGCGGCGCGTTCAGTTCGACAGCGTGATCCGGACGATGGCGATGCTGACTGACTCGCTGCGCGGCATGAAAGGAGAGCTGGCTGCATTTCAGGGAAACGTGCTCGGTGACCTGTTCAAGGTGCGTGACGGTCTGATCGAGATTCGTGCATTGACGGGCCAGAGCCAGACCCGCATCACGGAGTTGCGGGCGGAGCTGGAGCAGCGGAACGCGATGCCGCCGGCTCCCGTCGTCGCGCCGCCGGCAGGCACGCCACCAGCGGCCGCTGTGACTGGCGCGCCGACTGCATCGCCGCCGGTCACGCTGCCGCCGCGGACGGCGGAGGCCACGATGGCCGCCACAGTCCCGGCGCCGGCGGCTCCGGGCCCGAACCAGCTGTACACGATGGCGCTCGATCAACTCCGTCGCGGCAGCACGTCGACGGCGCGGGCCGGGTTCATGGATTTCCTCGTTCAGTACCCGCAGCACGAGCGGGCGGGGGACGCGCAGTACTACGTCGCCGAAACGCTCGAGCGGGATGGGCGGGGTGTCGATGCCGAGGCGGCGTACCTCAGTGTCTACACGAAGTATCCGCGCAGCGAGAAGGCGCCCACCTCCATGTTCAAGCGCTCAGCGCTGCTGCGCACCCAGAACAAGCCGGACAGGGCCAGGGAAGTGCTCGAGCTGCTCGTCACGAACTATCCGCGCAGCGACGAGGCCGACCTGGCCCGTGAACGCTTGCGTCGCACTCCCTGACTCTCTGGTCGCGCCATGTCTGACATGCCATTTCTCGATCATCTCGAGGAGCTGCGGTCGCGGCTCCTCAAGGTCGTCGTGGCCGTCGGCCTCTGCGTGGCGGTGGCGTTCCTGCTGGTGGTGCAGTTCGACCTGATCGGTCTGCTCGAGCAGCCGATCCTGCCATTTCTCAATGGCCGGAAGCTCATCTTCACGCACCCGGGTGATGCCTTCTCGATTGCACTGCAGGTGTCGTTCGGTGCCGGGTTCGCGATGGCGGCGCCCGTGGTTCTCTACCAGCTCTGGGCGTTCATGTCGCCTGCCCTCTACAAGCATGAGAAGAAGGTCGTGGTGCCACTGCTGTTCGGCGCGACGTGCCTCTTCATGTGTGGCGCATTGCTGGCGTACTTCTTCGTGCTGCCGTTCTCGCTCAGGTTCCTGATGCAGTTCCAGACCGCGGCGCTGGAGCCGATGATCACGGCGCGCGATTATTTCGACTTCGCCACGTCGCTCGCGCTGAGCATGGGGGCGGTCTTCGAGCTGCCGATCCTGCTGGTCGGTCTGACGACGCTCGGGATCATCACCCCGATGCAGCTGCGGGAGTACCGGCGCCACGCGGCGGTTGCGTCGCTCGTCGGCGCCGCCATCATCACGCCGGGCGACCTCCTGACCACGACGGTGATGCTGATGGTGCCGTTGTACGGCTTGTATGAGGTCAGCATCGTTGCGAGCGCGCTCGTGTACCGTCGCCGGTTGCGGCGCGAGCAGGAGTTGAGCGCAGGCGCCGACGTGGAGGCGCTCGCGTAGTGCGCGCGTTTGGCGTGCTGGCGGGGCTTCTTGTCGCGCTCAGTGCGCCACTGTGCGCCCAGGGCGGCGTCACGCCCACGCGGCGTGACACGGTGCCACGCGTCCCCGTTCGCGGGGACAGCCTGCGCCGGGTGCCGGCGAATGACACGCTCCGGTCCGCGCGCGATTCCGCGGCGGCCGATTCGGTGGCCAAGAAGGAGCTCGTGCAGTGGGCCGAGTCGGATCCGGTGATCGATTCGCTGCTGGCGAAGCCCGGGTACAACGTGACACGCTTTCAGGCGCGCAGCGTTACCTTCGACGCCACCCGCAAGCTGCTGACGCTCGTTCGGAGTGACAGCGCGCGGGCGGCGATCGGTCGGGACCGGACGATCATGGTCAGCGATACGATCATCTACGATGACTCGACGAAGATGGTGCGCGCCCGTGGCATCGAGAATGTGCTGCGCGATCCGTCGAGCGGCAACGATGACGTCATTTCGCGTGGCACGATGGAGTACAACACCGCCGAGCGTCGCGGCACGGTGGGGAACGTGCGCACCACGATCGAGAGTGGGCAGAAGTACTACGTCGATGCGGAGCGTGCCGCGTTCGCGACCGACAGTACCGGCCAGGAGGATTTCTTCTTCGGACGCCACGGTTCGATCACCACCTGCGATGACTCGCTGCCGCACTATCACTTCAGTTCCCGCGAGCTGAAGATGGTCAAGGGCAAGCTGGCGGTGGGGCGCCCCGGGGTGCTCTACATCTACGACGTGCCGGTGTTCTGGCTGCCGTTCTTTTTTCAGGACGTGCGCTCGGGACGGCGCAGCGGCATGCTCAGTCCACGGCTTGGCGTGAGCGAGATCGTCCGCAGCGGGCCGCTGTACCGGCGCACGATCGAGAATCTCGGCTGGTACTACAACCTCGGTGACTATCAGGACGTGCAGGCGTGGGTGGACTGGCGCAGTGGCGCCAACATCGACCCGCGCGCCGGCGCCGACTTCGGCTTCACCCGGTACAACATCGAGTGGCGCTACAACTGGCTCCGGCGCTTCCTCAACGGCAGCCTCGGCACGTCGTACCAGCGGCTCACCGACGGCAGCCGGAACCTGAACGTCCAGGTGAACCACATCCAGCAGTTCTCACGGCGCACGCGGCTGAATGCGTCGATCAACTACATGTCGAATACGCTGGTGCAGCGTGCCACTGCGTTCAACCCCGCGTCAGCGCTGGCGACGTTCGGCTCGCGAGTGAACTACTCGACCGCCGCCGGCCCGTTCTCGGTATCGCTCGGTGCCAGTCGCACCCAGTACACGGGCCGGCCACAGGTGGATCAGCTGTTGCCGCAGTTGGGGATCACCTCGGCGCCGATCACGGTCGGCAAATGGCTGACGTGGATACCATCGCTGAATGGCACCGAACAGCGTGTCACCAATCAGCAGGGGGCTGGCCAGTCGGCGCTGCGCTACATCACGAATGCCGCAGGCGCGCCTGACAGCATCGCGGTCCCGCTCGACCGACGGAACACGCAACTCAGCTTCAACACCCCGCTCCAGATTTTCGGGTTCTCGCTGGAGAACTCGTTCGAGATCCGTGACGAGGCAAATACCGGCGTGACACAAAAGACGGTGGATGTGTTCGTCGATCGCCCCGATGGCGGTCGCGACACGGTGCAGGCGTTCCGTTTCTTCGACGGCTACACGCAGACCTCCATCGACTGGCGCCCGGGCTTCAGCCTGCCCTCGCTCAGTCGCGGCAAGTGGAACCTCTCGCCGAGCCTGCAGTTCTCGAACGTGGACCCGAATGCCTTTCTGGTGCGATCCTCGGCGTCGGGAGGGCGGTATGTCGCCCAGACCAAGAGACCGAGCCTCAACCTGTCGATTTCGCCGACGCTGTTCGGGTTCTTCCCCGGTATCGGCCCCGTCACGCGTATCCGTCACTCGTTGGCGCCGGTGCTGGCCTGGTCCGTGGCGCCGCGCGCGACGGTGAGCGAGGAATACCTGCGCGCCGTCCTTCAGGCACAGCGTGGCTACCTGGGTGCGCTGCCGCAGAACGTCCTCTCGCTCAGCGTGAACCAGAACATCGAGGTCAAGCTGCGGGCCCCGGCCGATTCGGCACCCGATGCCGGCCGCAAGGTGCGAGCGCTCAGCATCCAGACGGACGGGCTCTCGTACAACTTCCTTCAGTACCAGGATATCCGCCGACGCTCGGCCAACCCCGATCGGGTGTCGCGCTTCGCCGGGCTCACGACGTCGCAGTGGGGGTACGGTCTGCGGTCGGATTTCCTGCCGGGCTTCGACTTTTCCAGTCGCTATTCGATCTTTCAGGGCAGCCCGATCTCCGACACGGCGGTGTTCAAGCCGTACCGCGAGGATACGCGCATGTCGCTGCGCCTCGATCGGACCACCGGCGTGGTGCGATGGATCACGCGGCTCATCGGCGGGCGTGAGTTCACCGCGGATGCGACGAATCTCTCGGCCGCCGACTCGATGCAGCTTCGCAACGACCGCAACGGCATGCAGTCGCAGAACCGCGGGCTGAACGGCAATCAGGTGCGCCCCGGCTTCGGTGCGATCCCGAGTGGGCAGGGGTGGTCGGTGAACCTGTCGTATTCGTCCACACGCCAGCGGCCGCCGATCGGTTCGAATTTCATCTCGCTGCCGCCGGTCGAGGAGCGCTGTGCGGACCTGTTGCAGGGCAACCAGAACCCCTCCCTGCTGCAGGATTGCATCAACCGAAACGGCATCTATCCCGGCATCGACAACAACGCGCTCACCGTCGGCCTGGGCTCGCCGATCTTCATCAACCCTCCGCTCAGGTCACTGCAGGTGCAGACCAGCTTCAACATCACGCCGAAATGGGCGACACAGTACTCCACCACCTACGACGCCGTGCGTGGGGAGGTCGCCGCGCAGACGGTGTCGTTGCAACGTGAACTGCATGACTGGCGGGCGATCTTCAACTTCACCCAGTCACCCAACGGCAACTTCGCCTTCTCGTTCTTCATCGCACTCAAGGCGCAGCCGGACCTGAAGTTCAACTTCGATCAGCAGAGTTTCCGCCGCGCCGCCGGGACCCGCTGATGCTCTCGGCACGATTCAAGCCCTGGCATGTACCGGGATTCTTCAGAAAGTACGTGTCGCTCCGCGTGCGCCGCATGCCGGTGCTGGTGCACTTCGAGGTCACGCTGCGGTGCAACGCCCGGTGCGGGTTCTGCGACTACTGGAAGACCGACGCCTCCGAGAAGGAACGGGAGCTGAAGAGCTACGCCGACGCGGCGCGCTTCTTCAATCCCATGCTCGTCTGCTTCACCGGCGGAGAGCCGCTGCTGCGCCGCGATCTCGAGGATCTCATCGCCGGCGTGGACCGCGCGATCTCGTGGAAGTACATGACGCTGATCACCCACGGCGGCATGCTCACCGCCGAGCGTGGCGTGTCGCTCAAGGCGGCGGGGATCAACCAGCTCAGCATCTCGCTCGACTACCTCGACGAGCGTCACGACCAGGCCCGTGGCATCCCGGGACTGTCGCGAAAGATCTTCGATGCGGTGGAGGGGATGCGTGCCCGGGGCGTGGACAACATCCGTTTCAATACCGTCATCAAGAACGACAACATCGACCAGATCCGCCCGATCCTGTACCGTGCGGCCGAGCTCGGGTGTGGGGTGAACTACAGCGTGTACACCGATTTCAAGAACGGGAATGGGGATCACCTCCTGCTGGCGTCGCAGCAGGCGGAGATCGAAGCGCTGGTGGCCGACCTGCTTGCCTACAAGCGGCGCCGGCGCGGTGTGATCACGAATTCGGACCATTATCTCGAACAGCTCCCCCGGTACACGCGGGGCGAGATGACCGAGCCCTGCGAGAGCGGAATGAGCACGATCCATATCGACCCCGTCGGCGGCGTCCGGCGCTGTCCCGACTTTCCGGTGGACTTTCACTGGACAGAGTGGCGTCGCTACAAGCCCATCGACTGCAACAAGTGCTATTACGCCTGCCGCGGTGAAGCACAGGCTCCGCTGCGCATCGACCGGATCCGGGACGTCATGGCGTGATTTGGCACGGTCTGCGCAGTCGGGAGTGAAGGGGACGCGCGCGGTGCCGATACTGTGAGCTGGAAACGCTTGAGCCAGCTGTGACTCAGGCCTAGCTTTCGCGCGTGTCGTCGAGCACGTCCACCCCCTGTCATCCCGTCGTCTACCGCATGGCCTCATCCCCGGCAGCGCTCAAGCAACAGGCCGCGTCTCTCGAGCTCAAGAAGCAGCCCGAGAAGGCGCTCGCGCTGTACCATCAGTTGCTGACCGAGCACGGCTCGTCACCCGACGTGGATGTCGCCCTGCGCAACCGTGTCGGTGACCTGCACCTTCGGCTGGGCGAGGTGGACGAGGCGATCGTGCTGTTCGAGCGGAGCGCTGACGAGTACGCCCTCAGCGGCTTCCTGAACAATGCCATTGCGCTCTGCAACAAGATTCTGCGGCAGCGACCCGGGCACGTGCCGACCTTGCGTCGGCTGGCCCGGTTCTCGGCCGAGAAGGGGATGGTCGTGGACGCGCAGCGGCACTACCTGTCCGTTGCCGAGGCACTGGAGAAGGTCGGGCAGCATGGCGAGGCGCTGAAAGCGCTGAGCGAGTTCGCGGAGCTGTCACCGGACGACGTGCATGTGCGCTCGGTGGTCGTCGAGCAGTTGCTGCGCGCCGGGCGAAAGCTGGATGCCCTCCCGCATCTGACGGTACTCCACCGCCTCCACCTGCTGGCGGGCCGCGCCGCCGAGGCCGAGGGGGTGGCGCAGGTGGCTCGCGAGATGGACGAGCACTGGGTGCCGGAGTCCGAGGACGAGATCGCGCGGAAGCGCACCGACCCGTCGCTGGTGTTCATCGACAGCGATGAGGATTTCGGGGCGCTCGAGGTGTCGCCCGTGATCGGGGGTGACCTGGTGCGGCCCGCGCCGACGGCGAGCCTCGAAGGCCTGGAGCTGAACGCGCCGGCCGGTGTCGAGCTGCTCGACGAACCGCCAGCCGGCATGCTGGACGGCTTCGAGGCGACGAGCTACGACAGTGCATCGGAGCAGGCGCCGCCGCAGGCCTCGATCATCAGCGACTCGCTCGAGCTCGGCGGCCCATCGCAGACGGCGGAGTCGACGGCGGCAGACATCGAGTTTCTGGACATGGCCGGCGGCGCCGAGCACCCGTCCGCGCCTGGCGATGAGGCGTCGCTGCCTGGGCATCGCGACCTCACGCCGCTCGATTTCGGTGTCGAATCGCTGGCAACTGCCGCACGCGCCACGGACACCGACCTCGAGGGCGCCGAGGGCGACGGTGGTGCGCCACTCGATACGCTGCCGATGATCGAGGCGTTCACGGCGGACCCCGACGCACTCGCACCCGGCGCACCGGCGGCCACCCTGGTTTCGCTGCCGACGTTCTCCCGCGAGTTCGACAATCTCTTCGGTGACGTGCCGATGGCGCTGGACGCGGCCGCCCCGGTGGGAGCCGTGCCTGAGGTTCCGATGGCGTCAGCGGCCGCCGCCGCCCCGCCGCGGGTCCCGGAACCGGCGCCCGAGGCGCCACGGTCTCAGCCGCCGGTCGAGTTCCGGCCCAAGCGCCCCACGCCGACGTTCATCAACCTCGCCGAGATCCTGCGCGAGGATGATCGTCCCGCGTCGTCGCGGATGACCATCGGTGAACCGCAGCAGACCGGCGACCACGACGGCGACTTCGAGCACATCCTGCAGGAGTTCCGAGAGGGGATCGAGAAGACGATCGCGGCCGATGACTTCGACAGTCACTTCGACCTCGGGATCGCGTTTCGCGAGATGGGGCTGATGGATGACGCGATTGCCGAGTTTCAGGCGGCCTCACGGGGGCGGCTGCGGCGGGTCGAGTCGATCGAGGCCCTCGGGGGCTGCTTCCTCGACAAGGGGGAGCCAGCGGTCGCACGCACGCTGCTCGTACGGGCCCTGGACGACCCTGCCGTGACGCATGGCGACGATACCCTGCGTGGCGTCCTGTACCTTCTGGGCCTTGCGAGCGAGGCGCTTGGGGCACGAGAAGACGGGCTTCGCTATTATCAAAGGGTGTACGCCGTCGACATCCGCTTCCGGGACGTTGCGGCACGGATCCAGACCCTGCAGCAGCCCGCCTAAATGAGCCTACCGGTTCCCACGAGGGCCGGGCTCGACAACCCGCTCGCCGGTATCCAGTACCCGGTGCGCGCGGAGCTCGATCTCGTCTCGTCGCGCATGTGGAGCATCGTCGCAGACGAGAATCCACTCATCGGGCAAGTGAACCGACACCTGCAGGGGATGCAGGGCAAGCTGCTCCGACCGACGCTCGTGCTGCTGGCGAACGCCGTCGAGGAGACGCGAAGCGAACTTGCCATCGACCACGCGGCAGTGGTGGAACTCATCCATCTCGCGACGCTCGTGCACGACGATTCGGTCGATCACAGCGTGATGCGCCGTGGCATGCCCACCGTCAACGCGGTGTTCAGCCATCAGGTGTCGGTGATCATGGGCGACTACCTGTACTCCCAGGCGGTGAGACACCTGGTCAGCACGCGGGACATGGAGTCACTGGTGGTGATCTCCGATGCCGCCAAGACGATGACCATGGGCGAACTCTGGCAGCTCTCGGCGGTGGACCGCCTCCAGTTCAGCGAGGAAGAGTACTTCCAGCTCAACCATGCGAAGACGGCGTCGCTGATGAGTGCGGCCTGTGAGGTCGGCGCGATCTGCGGTGCCCCGTCGCACCGGACGGCCCTGGCCCGGTTTGGCGAACGGCTTGGCATGGCCTTCCAGGTCGCTGATGATGTGCTGGACTACATCGAGGGTCAGGAGATCACCGGGAAGCCCTCAGGTGCCGACCTGCGGGAGCGCAAGGTCACGCTTCCGCTGATTGCCGCCATGCGACGAATGCCGGCCACGGCGCGGCGCGAGGTCGAGCGGTTCTTCGAGTCCACTGAGCCGACCGACGCCTCGATCGGGCGGGTCATCACGCTGGTGATGGACGCGGATGGCATCGATTACGCGCGCCGCCAGGGTGAGCTGTTCGCACAGGAGGCAGAGGAGATTGCCAGCGCGCTGCCCGATACCGTCGCACGGTCGGCGATGCTCGAGCTCGTCGGGTACGTCCTGGATCGGCGATGGTAATGGCGTCACGCGGTGGTTCGTCCCGGCACCGGCCGGCGTTTCACGCCCTGGTCCTGTCTGCCGGCTTCATCGTTGGCGGTTTCCTCACACAGACCTCCAGACGCTTTCTTCCGGCCGGCAGCGTCAAGGAATTTTTGACGACGGGGGTCACCCCGAGCCTCGGTCCGTTGCAGATTGACCTCGTCATCCTCAAGTTTGCACTGGGCCCCATCGCGCTCGACGTGTCTCTTCTGAGCCTGCTCGGGGTACTGATCGCGTATCTCATCGCACGATCCCTCTTCTAGGAGCTTGCAAATGCCGTTCGGAATGGGCATGGGTGAAATGATGATTGTGCTGGTGCTGGTGCTGCTGCTGTTCGGTGCCAAGCGCATTCCCGAGATCGCGGGCGCTCTTGGCAAGGGTATCAACCAGTTCAAGCGCAACGTCACCGACATCGAGAAGTCGGCGACGGATGGTGCGTATCGCGCCGAGTCAGCACGTGCGGCAGAGCCGGCACCGCGCATCGACGACCCGACGGCGGAGCCGAAGCGCCTGATCTAGGCAGGTGCTGACGATCGGGCGGAATCATCCCAGACGACAGCGGGGCACCGGACTCAGTCCAGTGCCCCGCTTCCGTATTCCGACCATGAGTGGGCTCAGGTGCTCTGGCGGCGCGCGGCGGCGTTGAGCTTCTTGCGGTTGTCGATGATCGAGGCGCCCTTCTTCATGCCTTCGAGGTAGTCCCGCACCATCTGCTCCCGCATCCCTCGCAGCACCTGCGCCTTCTGCTGCTCTTTCTGCTTCTCGAAC
>Ga0105045_10000198_pt1 | contig 38904 bp, 40 predicted proteins | sample MAT02_FD_78089 | JGI IMG/M metagenome (GOLD analysis project Ga0105045, IMG submission 78089) | Freshwater microbial communities from Lake Fryxell liftoff mats and glacier meltwater in Antarctica - MAT-02 (megahit assembly) | ecosystem: Environmental > Aquatic > Freshwater > Ice > Liftoff...
AATTGATCACTAGATCTGGATGTGTGTCGTTAAGAGGAATATCATTAAAAAATGTCAAAACTTGAGTGATCTTCTTTTCCTTATCTTCTTTAATAACTTCTGTGCCTTTGATCTTTACAACCCACTCAAAGAGAGATTTATTACCGTCTGGTTTAACGTTAATTATGTAGCGAATATCGTGTACTTTCAAGAGTTTAATATGAGGACCATTCGCAGCTAATGCATCTTCGCAAAGAGCCACCTTTAAATGAGGGTGCTCTCTACGGCAGTCATCCAGTAAACGTTTAGAAGCATTCCGTTCACACTCATTTTTCTTAGCCCCATCTTGTTTAATAATGGGTTCGGGGCAAAGAGGTAAAACATTTGCTAGCTCTGGATCGGCAATGACAGCGCCGAGCACTTGATGGTAATAGGAAACCCGGCCATCTTTATGCGTTTTCATAAAGCAGTCTTCAAAGTGAACATTATCAGATTCAAAAAAGCCTGTGCCGCCGTTCAAAAGCAGGTAATGTCCATCGAGATAACTGTACTTTTCCAGAACTTTATCACGTTGAGCAATTGTAAAGATGGTGGTAAAGGCCTTTATAATTTCCCTTGGATCCCCTCATGCAATCGCTCTCTCATAAAGAAAATTTTCGAGCCCCTGTGCCTGTCCGTGACCTTGCCCGTGCTCGATTTTATTCTTCTTTTCCTTTTCCCTCCTTTTATGGTATACAACCTGAGAGATAAGAGTAAAAAAAATAAGAGTGACCATGACTAACTTACATACTTTAGAAGTTTCCTCTCAGCCGAATCCGTTTGTACTGGTATTCAAAGAACAAATTAAGTCAAAGCCGATTAAACGCGCCTTCGACTTCCTTTTTAGCGTTGGAGCTCTGCTTTTCTTTTTTCCTATCCTTGTTATCGTCACGCTCGCCATCCGAATAACTTCTCGTGGCAAAACCGTTTATTCTCATGAGCGTATAGGTCGCGGCGGTAAGCCCTTTCAATGTTATAAATTTCGCACGATGTATGTCGATGCCGACGCCAAATTAAAAGACCTCTTAGCTTCTTGTCCTGAAATGCGAAAAGAATGGGACCACTCATACAAGCTTAAAAATGATCCCCGCGTGACTCCTATAGGCGCTTTTTTAAGAAAAACTTCTTTAGATGAACTTCCTCAGTTTTGGAATGTGCTCAAGGGGGAGTTAAGCATTGTTGGTCCAAGACCAGTTGTCAAAGCAGAGCTTGCAAAGCAATATGGGTCCAAAGCTGTGAAAATTTTGTCCATTAAACCAGGGTTGACCGGTCTGTGGCAAGTGTCCGGCCGTAACGACACCAGTTATGCCAATCGCATTCGCATGGACGAAGAATACATCGACAAACAATCGTTACTCTTTGACATAAAGCTTATTCTTAAAACGATTCCAGCTATGGTTCTGTCTAAAGGTGCTTATTAATCTCGATCAAAAAAATTTAGTCCCGGCATTTTTTGCCATGTTGGCTTGTACGTTATTCTCATCAGCGTTAATAGGCCATGTTCAACTGCTTTTTTTTGCGCCATTTCTTGCGATCCTCTATTACAAAAAAAATTATCTATCGGCTCTTTGGTTCTCTTTATTTTGCGGGGTGGTTGTAGATCTTATAGCGCCTCCTGCTCGGTTCGGAATCTACGCCCTTAATTTTTGTTTAACTACTGGGATGATTTATCATCAACGCCGCAATCTTTTCGCGGACAGTCTTTCTACGCTACCTATTATGACGCTGCTGTTCTCCGTGATTTCAACGCTTGTTCAGGTTGTGCTCCTCTATATTTTTGCAGAGCCTCCTCACATCACACTAAAATGGATCTTTACCGATCTGATGATGCTGCCTTTGGCTGATGCCTTGTTTGCTTTCGTATGGTTTATTCTGCCTGACTTAGTCTTTGGCAGAAGGATGAATCGGGGCAGAGGTTATCGGGGGCGTGCTTGATGAAACCCCCTTTAGCTGAACAAATGAGGCCAAAGTCCTTGAGCGAAGTTGTCGGCCAGCCTCACTTGACAGGGGAAGACGGGTTTGTTACCAATGTGGTGAAATTGGGGACTCCGCTTTCTATCATTTTATGGGGACCTCCCGGATGCGGAAAAACATCGATTGCCAGACTTTATGCCAAAGCCTTTTCGATGCGATTTAAAAGCATCAGTGCCGTTTTTAGCGGCATCGCCGACATCAAAAAGATTGTACAGGAAATCCAAGAGACACCGCTTCTTGGGACCGGAACAGTGCTGTTTGTTGATGAAATTCATCGATTCAATAAAGCACAACAGGATGCTTTTCTTCCTTACTTAGAAAATGGAACCATCATCCTTGTCGGTGCCACAGCGGAAAATCCCTCATTTCATTTGAATAACGCTCTTTTGTCCAGAGTCCGCGTGTTGACACTACGAACACTTGATGACCAAGCGTTGGAGCAATTATTGGGGCGATTCGAGGCTCAGCAGAAGGTATTGCCGTTGACAGTCGATGCCAGAAAAAATCTGATTCATTTAGCGCAAGGCGACGGTCGTTATTTACTCAATCTGGTGGAGAACCTGCACGGGATCTCTACGGACAAACTTCTGAACACCGAAGATTTGACCCTTTACTTGCAAAAGAGGTCTCCACAGTTTGATCGAGACGGGGATTATCATTATAATTTGATCTCTGCTTTGCACAAGTCTGTCCGAGGATCTGATCCTGATGCTTCTCTTTATTGGTTTTGCCGGATGCTTGAAGGAGGGGAGGAACCGTTGTTTCTTGCTAGGCGCATCATTAGAATGGCCTCCGAAGATATCGGCTTGGCAGATCCACAAGCCCTGCAGATCGCATTGGCAGCAAAAGACAGTTATGAAATGCTAGGATCGCCTGAAGGTGAGCTTGCCCTAGCAGAAGCCGTTTTGTATTTGGCGCTCGCCCCTAAGAGTGACGCTTTGTACAAAGCCTATAGTAGAGCTAGGATAGCCGCCGCGGAAACAACACATTTAATACCGCCTTTAATTATTCTTAATGCCCCAACAAAATTGATGAAGGATAGCGGTTATGGAAGCGGCTACCAGTATGATCATGACCTTCCTGCGGCATTCTCGGGACAGAATTATTTTCCTTTGGAGATGGAGCGAGAGACTTTCTATAAGCCTTTAGAGAGGGGATTCGAGCGTGAAATGAAGAAACGCATCGAGTATTTCGAGCGGTTAAGGAAAGAGATTAATGAAGATTAATTGGTACGTAGGCCGGCCTGTGGCATAACTTTGCGCACAAAATGTAAATCCTAATTTCAGGCAACAAGATACGACTAACAGACATTCCGCTATATGCCTCAATAGCCCACAGACCGGACGAAGTCTTTGGAGCCTGCAAGTAACTTCGTCCCTCATGTCAGAAAGTAGCGATTGTCACTTTGGTGAGAACAACTTACCAGAGAAGGTCGCTCAGGCCAATCGGCCTGAGCGACCTTCTCTGGTAAGTTATTCTATCACATCGCCTCGGAAAATAACGTGGTTACTCAGGAGTGCGGCAATTTTTTTTGCCGCTTTCCACCCAAAGTTTTAAGTGTTAATAACGTTTAACGTAAAAAATTAAAGGCTAATCCCATTTTTATCCACCCCGACGCAAAGACTGCTAGTAATTAGAACTGTAGGCGGAAAGCGGCAAAAAAATTGCCGCACTTCGATATAACTTGTAGCTTAAATGCTATTTTAAGGTTAGAATTTTGCCATAACTATTTCCTTCAATTTTTATAACCTATTTACGCTGCTAAAAGTTGCAAAGTTGGACACACAAGAGCAATATCCAGTCTTCCGTGCGGGATAGCTCAAATTTCTAGGAATAGAGATTTGGGTTCGCCAATGATATAATCGGCAACTTTATCTAACCAAGCTCCTAGCAGGCATATAAGCACCACTGTGTGGTCAGTCTATTTTCAGTTTAAATTTCTTGGCTATTTGGTTTAAATTACCGCATATTTTTAGTACGATATTCTTATTTTTTAGACCGCTGTTTCGGTTGAAGCGCTCCTGGGTAACCAAACTAGGTGATTGATAATAAATTCACTGGTTATTGCGGGGTGTTCGTTTTCAATCGATCGCAGCAGCTATCGCGTACCCTGGGCTGTCCAGAGTTTGATCGCTACCGCGCGCATTTGGACGGGGCTGTCGTCTTTGATAAATAAATTTTGTTCTACCAAAAAAATTCATGTTCCTTTCTGACTTGAGGGACGAAGTTAATGGGGGCTCCAAAGACTCGCCCGGTCTGTGAGTTTATTGAGGCATATAGTGGAGTGTCTATTCGTTGTATCTTAATACCTGAAATTGGGATTTATATTTTGCGTGGAAAGGTGCGGCTGGTGATTGAAAGCTGGCAGTACTTCGATTTGAGGCTGCTCCCTGTTTAAATACTGTTAGATGTCAAGCGCCAGGCGGGACGACCGGGCTTACGCACGATTTTTTTTGCTATGAGTCTTTGAGCGCTGACGACTTAGTTTCCGCATACCCATTTGTGTGTTCGCTCTGCGTCATCTTTGACACCACGTAAATAGAAGTAAGGCTCAACAAAAAGCCGGGAATCATGGGGGGAACGACGTAAACCGTAAGATAAGGATTCACAAGGTGCCAGCCGCCTGCTATTATTCCACCCACGATAACCCCCGCAATAGCCCCATAACGATTCGTCTTTTTTGAGTACAAAGACATTAGGACTAAAGGTCCAAATGAGCTCCCGAGACCCGACCATGCATAATGAACGGCGTCTATAACAGATGTGTTTCTGTTAAAAGCCAGCATAATCGAAAATCCAGAAACCAATACAATGCCCAAACGTGAAACACGCAGTAGCTCTAAATCAGAGGCTGTTTTGCGAAAGATTTTCTTGTAAAAATCTTCACTTAAAACAGAGGAGCAGACAAGCATTTGCGAATCTATTGTCGACATCGTCGCGGCCAGTACTGCACACAAAACGAATCCAGCGACAAGAGGATGGAACAGTTGCTTAACCATTTCAATAAATACTAAACGTGAATCTTCAAGTCCACTAGGAAAGAATCCTAATGAGACTACTCCAACGAGGACCGCAAAAAGCAATGTCAAGAACTGCCACGTCATGCCCACATATTTGGATTTATTCATCTCATTGGCATCTTTAATTCCCATAAACTTCGTCACAATGTGAGGCTGCCCGAAATAACCTAAACCCCAGCTAAAGATGAGGAAAATAATTCCTAAGATGCTTTCAAATGAATAATCTTTGAAAAAAGCTAGAGAGACCTGTTTGGAGTGGGCCACGGCTTGAATATGACTAACACCATCTTTTAGAGAGAAAAAAGCAATGATGGGCACGATCATAACGACAGCCAATAAAAAAAGAGCTTGGAATGTGTCTGTCCATGCCACTGTGATAAAACCACCCACAAGAGTGTAGGTCACAACGACCAGCGTTGCAATACCAAGACCTACATAATAATCGATTCCAAAAACAGATTCGATCAATAACCCCATGCTAATAAGCCCAGAAGCAACGTAGCAGGTTAAAAAGAAAACAGAAATTAAAGCTGTTGAAATGCGGAGGACACCTGATTTGTCATGATAGCGGTTTTCAAAAAAAGTCGATAAGGTATAGCTGTCATATTTTTCTGTCATTGTTCGCAATGGCTTTGCCACAAACTGCCAGTTGCAGAACATTCCCCCCAGCAGGCCAAAAGCGATCCAAGATTGGGACAACCCACCAATAAAAATCGCAGCCGGGAATCCCATAAAAAGCCAAGCACTCATATCACTGGCATGTGCCGAAAGAGCCGTTAACCAAAAATTTAATGAGCGATTGCCCATGATGAAATCAGCAGCCGATCTTTGTTTCTTATGCGAAATTAATCCGATGGCGAGCAACACGCAAAAGTAAGCAAAAAATGAAATTAGTGTGAGTGAATGCATGCAGTAATTCTCCTGTCGAAACTCATAGGTGTGCTTGATAATTTACAACGTTTAGGCTTTTGAAGCTATAAAAGAATGCTCATAGGAAAAAACAGTTTGGGAGCGGGTGGCTTGAAATCTAACAGTGTAATTTCGTCAAAAAATTTGTAGCATAGCTTTAGCCTGTGTTTGTTGAGCCGGTTTCAACCGGCGGCTTTGCTTTTGATAATAGAGCACTTAGGTTTAAATACTCATCAAGCCGCCGGTTGAAACCGGCTCAACAAACACAGGTTAAAACCTATGCCACGAAGTTATTCGGCTTCCATTAAGAACCGAAGCCAGCTCCTAAATGTAATCCACCTAAAGCAACGACTAACGGTAATGTAACAACGCGTAATGCAAAAAAACCAGCAGTAAAGAGCATAACTTGTTGAACCAATGTACCTTCTTGAAATTTATTATGCATTCTGTCTGTGATTTCTTTCACTCGGTTCTCAAATGCTAGTCCTATCACAACACTAGCAAAAAAAAGATAGGGGTTTAATTTGCAGGCGAGATAAAGTCCTAGCCCCTTAAAGGCGAGTTTTGCAACTTCATGCACGGCGCGTCCCGCTTTTCGTCCCCTACCATCGCCTGCAGAGTTGCACACGACAGCGGTACCGAATGATTGAATACCCGATAGGCAATTACTAAAACATGACATAAAAAATCCTTGGTTAATTTGTTTTTTTTATTAAATCATATAGAAATAATTAAGCGAAGTCAAGTTTAAAATCTATGAGGACTATAATATGTCCTCGTCACCCTCTTCCAAGAAATCCCCATCATTACCGGCAACGGCCGCCACCGCAGGTAGAGAACCGAGCACTTTGCGTGCTTTACTGCCATCAGCAGCAGAAACAACGCCCTTACTTTCCAGCTGGTCCATCAGACTAGCGGCTGTTGGGTACCCGATCTTGAGCTTCCTTTGCAAAAATGTTGTTGATGCTTTGCCCGTTCCCAAAACAATATTTAACGCTTCCTGGTACAAGTTACCTTTTGGCGATTCATGGGCCCCGACGTTTCCATCATCGCTATCGCCGGACGATTCACTCACAAATCCAAGGGTATCAAAGGACTGAATGACGTAATTTGGCGGAGCCTGATCACAAACAGCTTTCACGACAGCATTAATGTCTTCGTCTCGGATAAACGCCCCTTGAGCGCGGATCAAATGCGAGCTACCAGGGGGAAGGAATAGCATATCCCCGTTACCCAAAAGCGACTCAGCGCCCACTTCATCAAGAACAATCTGGCTATTTACCCGGCTAGCCACTTTAAAAGAAATACGTGTCGGAAAGTTTGCCTTAATAAGACCTGTGATCACTTCGCGAGAAGGACGCTGCGTTGCCAAAATTAAGTGAATTCCCACAGCACGCGCCATTTGCGCAATACGCGCAATAGGTGTTTCAATGTCACTCGACGCCACCATCATTAAATCCGCAAGCTCATCGATAATCCCGACAATGTAAGGCATTTTTTCAGGAATTTCTCGATCTAAGGTCGCTTCAAGTTCTTTGTTGATCGTTCGCGTATTAAAAGCATCGATATTACGAACACCCATCGCTTTGAGAATGTCATAGCGTTTTTCCATCTCTTTAACCATCCAATTTAAAGCAGCGCAAGCTCCACGCGGCTCCGTAATCACCGGCGCCAGCATATGAGGCAACTTGGTGTAGGGGGTTAATTCGACTTTTTTCGGATCTACCATGACGAGTTTGACTTCATCAGGACGGGCATTGTGGACAATCGACATGACAATCGTATTGATACAAACAGATTTACCAGAGCCCGTAGCCCCCGCAATGATACAGTGCGGCATTTTAGCCAGATCGCTCATGACATAATCGCCATTGACCGCTTTTCCAAGCAGAACAGGGATATGGAATTTCTTGCCACTCTGCTGATACGCTTGCAGCATGTCCTTGAATCCTACTTCCTGGGGATGCGAATTCGGCACTTCAATGCCGACAGCAGCTTTCCCCGGAATGGGAGCAATGATCCTAATCGACTTGGCTTCCATGTTAAGAGCGATATCATTATCGAGCGCTTTAATTTTTTGAACTTTTACGCCAATCGCAGGATGCACTTCAAAAGATGTAATTGTCGGGCCGCAGTTGATTTGACCGACTTTTGCTTCGATGCCAAAGCTCGCCAAGGTTTCTTCCAGCACTTCCGCTTGTTTGCGCAAATCTTTTTTTAATGAGGATTGATCGATCTTCTTAGGCGTCGTCAGCAAATTAAGCGAGGGGAGGACAAACTGGGAGAAGTCTCCGTTGTAAACACTTTGTGCAGCCAACGCGTTCTCACGTTTCGTTTTTGGAACAGGTTTTTTCTCTGGAACAATCTCTTTTGTGGCTTCTTGTACTGCTTCTCTAATGGATTTTGGAGTGATTTTGGTTTTTACAAGAGGGACTTCCTGTTCAGAAATCTGCTGCAATTCTTTGCCCGAAAGCGAGGGGCGTACCTTAAGATTCGTCTCCGGCTGGATAGCAAGCATCTCTTGCTGGCTGGCTGAAGTGTGGTTTTGTTGCTCTTGCGGATTAGTAGAGGAACTAGGGATGCGCAATTTTACATAACGCATGAAATCGCTTTCTGATCCAGTTGTAAACGGAGCATCCGGAGTTTTAGTTTAACTCTTTTCTTCGCTCGAAGATTCCTCCTGCGAAGGTTGTCTCTCCAGACTTTTGCTAATCGCAGATTTGATGCACTCAAAAGTCTCTAAGAGGTATCCCAGCAAAGTAAACGGCGTAATTTTTGTTAGGAACAGAATGCTTGCGAATAAGGAACAGGAGAAGATTGTTGCAACGCCAAGAGTGTTAAATAAAAGGTGCAAGCTATACGAAGGAAGATCGTGATACACATAGTAAAGGGGAGCGCCGCCCAAATGATAACGCATTTTGCTTGTCCACACATTGGTGTAAAACGTTTTTCCTAGAAAATTACCGGCGGTTGGATATTGATGTTCGACAAGGCTGAGTAAAATGCCTAGAGAAATAATCATGACACCAAACGAAATCATTTTAGCGGTGAGGTTGTTCAATGGATGATTGAAAAGAAGACGTAAACCCGTCCAGCCTAAAAAAAGAGCAACAAAATAGCTTCCCAATCCAAAGAGAGCGTGGAACACCCACCCAATACCATGGCCAGCCATTCCAAACAAATTATGTGTTTCTTTAGCATAGGAAAAGCTAAGCAAGCTTAAGACCATGATGCACGATGCCACAATCCACAAAAAACCTTGGGAGGTAGTGTGGCTAGGGGCTGTTTTTTTTTCAAAAGAGGATTTTGTTGTTTTTTTCTTAGTCATTTAATTTATTGAAAAGTAAAGTGTTGTAAAAATACCTAACAGAAGGCAATACCACACAAAATACATGAATTTTTGTTTACTTGCCAACAATCTTAATTGATAGAGGGCGTAATAACCGACCCCAAAGGAAGTGAAAAACCCTGCGATGTACTGACCAGTAGGCACCTCAGGCATTGAGGCTGTGCCTTTTAAGATTAATTGCATGGACTCGATAGCGACTCCGCCTAAAATAGCGGGAATGGCTAAAAGAAAGGAAAAAGTGATCGCTTCCTGTGAACTCCATCCCAATACGCGTGCAGCTGAGATGGTGGAACCGCTTCTGGAAACTCCAGGTAGAATCGCGACAGCTTGAAAAAGACCGATGGTTAAAGAATCGCGCCACTTTCTTTTCTCTAGGTGTTGTTCGCCCACATTTCGTGCCAGTCGAATGCCTAAATAGAGAAGTAAAGCGGTGAAAAGAAAGCATGCTCCGAGATATTGAGGTTCGTTGAATAAGGCTTTGATGGGTTTCATGATGAGCACGAGCGGGAATAAAGGGAGGGTGCCTAAAACGATTTGGATAAAGCGTTTGCGGTCGGTGGTGAAGCTTTTTGTGATTTCTGACCAGAACATGAAGAAAATGGCGAGAAGCGTCCCTAAGTGGCAAACGAGATCGAAGATGACGTAGTGATGAAGGTTTTGCATGCCAAGAAAAAGCTGGGCAAGCTCGAGATGGCCGGAAGAGCTAATCGGGAGGAATTCGGTAATACCTTGGACGATGCCAAGAAAAATAGCTTCTAGTAGTGTCATGATATATTTCTAAAAGATGGGCGATCGACGGGGCTCGAACCCGCGACATCCGGAACCACAATCCGGTGCTCTAACCAACTGAGCTACGATCGCCACAATGTTTGTGACTTGAGTAGGTAACTTTACTCGTTTTTCCATTTAAGTCAAACAAAAATATCATGGATATGCACGATCAGGAAAAAAGAAACAGGATATGAGGGGTCGGGCAGGATACGCAGGGTAGGTTTAACTACCTGCCTTCCATGGCGCTTAAGGCTGATTTTCGCCAAAGAGATCACAAGACCAAAGAGAAAAAAAAGAAGAGACTTTATAGACACTTGTCTTGATAGATGCATTTTAAATAATTAAAAAGTTAAGTGCACCCATCAAGAAAGTGCTATAAAGCCTCCTCTTTTTTTTCTCTGTGGTCTCGGTGATCTCTGTGTTGAAAATCCGCCCTACGCGCTATGGAAGACAGGTGGTTAAACCTATCCTGCGTATCCTGCCTGATCCTTTTTAGAAGATGGTCAGAAAAAAGCCATTAGCTTTTCTCTCTACTTACGTTTATTGTCGCAGCTTTCTGCTCGATGAATGCGATGATGCTGGCCTACCCATTATACGCCACCTATTTTGATTATGATCCACTCAACCATGGTTTGCTGCTCGCATGGCTCTCATGCGGCCTGCCGCTACCTGTCGTGACTTAAAGCGCATGGCCTATTTTTAAACGCTGTTTCAGCAGCTTTCGCGTCGGGATTGTTGGCGTGGAGTTCTTGGTTGCTCTCGGAGTCTCGTCGGCTTGTGTTTTGTCCATCTATCAACTTTTGAATGGCGGCACTCAAGTCTACTTTGATTCCATGACCGTGATTGTCATATTTGTATTGCTAGGAAAAATCACTGAGTCCAAAGCGATGTTCACATTCAAAAGCTCTTTACTTCGGCTCAATCGCTCGATTCCACGACGAGGTCGTAAGCAGTTCCTCGACAAGAAAGAAGCATTTGTACCGTTAAAAGAAATTGCGAAAAATGATCTGATCGCTGCTCTTGCAGGAGAAAAAATTGTTTTAGACGGCCTTGTTTTAGGGTGGGAGTGGAACTTGCGATGAATCGCTGACGACTGGTGAGTCCTATCCTGTTGTCAAATGTCAAAGTTTCTGGGTCGACAGTATTGGGCGGTACCATTTTGCAGCATGGACGATTACTTCTTCGCTTGACGGCGCCGCCTGAAGATTCTGCCCTTAGCCAAATTATCACGGCGATCGAACACGATATTGGCCATAAATCCGCTTATGCGCGTGCGGTCCACCCCGTTGTCTCTTGGTTCGTTCCGCTGATATTAAATGACTGGGACGCATGTGTATTTTACTGAAAACGGTAATTTGTTAACTTTCTTAAAGCTGGGCGACCAGCTTCGGGAAGGCGTGCAAGAACTTTTAAAGAAATTACGCCCCGCTACAGCAACCCTTCTTTCTGGAGATAACGAACAAGCCGTTGCGGCTGTCGCTGAAGCCTGTGGATTTGATTTCTGCGTTGCAGGATATTCTCCGCTGCAGAAACGCGGTTATATCGATGGATTGCGAAAAAAGGGAGAGATTATTTGCATGCTTGGTGGTGGCATTAATGATGCTCCTGCACTGACAGGTGCGAATATTGGTCTTTCTGTCGCGACAACAACGGATATGTCGGTTCAGGTGTCGGATATTTTGCTAAAAACAGATAGATTGCAGGTGATTCCTAAGATTAGGGCTTTGGCAACGCTAGGGATAAGATTATTCAGCAGAACTTATTTTGGGCGGTTTTTTATAATGTCGCCGGGTGGGATTGGCAGCGTTTGGAATGGTGACGCCAATTCTAGCGACAGCCGCGATGATGAGCAGTGGCTTTGCTGTGCTCTTTAATGCAAAAAGAATAAGAATCTAGTGGACTATCCTAAATCGATGTGGCGTTTTAAATTTTATTTCTTGTTATTAGCACTTGATCTGAATGAGATTTCGCGAGTGCAATTTTTGAATTAGCACAAATAGCTTCGAAAACTACCTGTTCTGAGTTCTCAATTCTGTAGCTTTTTCAATGAAGTAGAAAAAGGATCCAAAAGAAGTATTATCGAAGGAGTTCAATCGAATGCTCGCAATGAAGCATCGAGACCGCATCAATAATCAAAATTCCGGTAATTGTAAAACAGTGCCATTGGAAAAAGTGATTTTTCGTACCGAAGCCTCGGCTTGAAAGCGACTGATGGCTAGGATGCTTGCATTCGCATCAGTAGCGCTAAGTGAATTTATGGAAAGATGCACAGCATAAAGTTCGCATCGTTTAGCAATTTTTGCAGTATGCTTTTTGTTTTAACGTCTTCAGGATCTAACTTTCCTACACACTGTTTGACAGCGGCTGAGATCGTTTCAAGATGCTCTGCGCTTTGCTCCACGCTATAGAGAGCCATGCTTTTATCTCCAAGAGCAGGAACAGAGCAAGGATCCCACTGGAAAGACAAAAGAGAAGAAAGAGAATCTAAATGAGTAATTTCCATAAAAAAACCCACTCGTCAAATTTATTCCAAACCCATCTTGTCTTTTATTAGGTTCGTGAATTTCTGAATTACATAATTAATTATAAAATAGTTTACTCTTCTTCATTAGACCAATCATTATTATTTAAAATATATTAGTGTTTTATTTCACCCCTTTTTAAAACTAGGTGTCGGGAATCGTAGAGCCGAGTAGATTTTAATGAGTTGGATAACAGTTACTTAACCACTATTCAATCAAGTATATCAACTGACAAGTAATTTTGTGTAGGGTGCTGTGCAAGATACGTAGGATAGCGTGACTGCTTGCCCTTCAAGCCTTCTGCAAAGACTTTGAAGGACAAGTAGTTAAAGATCTTCACCTACCGAGTGTTACGCGCGCAGAAAACCGGATTCATAAATAAATCCTGCAAGCGACAACGCAAAAACAGTGAACACAGGTGCTTTAACGGGCTTAAAGTGATAAAGCTTATAAAGAATGTTCAACACACTCAGCACGATCAATGCTGGATAGCACACTTGTAAGATGGGCACCAAAACGGCTGCAATTCCCATAAAGTTTAGTGTGGAAATGAAGTAAGAGACCACTAAAGTAATCACCAACGACGGGATGTATCCAATTTTCCCCGCGCTCACATCATTATGGACAAATTCTGCAAATACCGCGGCTAGCGCAATAGCAGTTGTTAAGCATGCTAGTGCCACCGCGACACATGCCGCGATTCCTGCCCACGGGCCAAGAACATTAATCGCAATGGTTCCAATCAGTTTATCTTGCGGGATACCTGCAAGGCTATCGCTGTGAAACGCCGCAACAAAGCTAAATCCAATGTAAACGGTAGAAAGTAAAAATGCGCCGATGGCACTCGCTTTCAATGACATTTTAATAATTTTTTTATCATCTTTGGGATGTGATTCTGCCGCTTCACTTTTCAAACACGCAAGAATAACAGAAGAAAAGAAGAATGCACCCAAAAGATCCATGGTTTGATAACCATCTTTTAGCCCTTTCATAAAAACATCTGACGGGTAAAGATCTGTGGTGGGCGCTACGGGTGAAATAAACAAACCCTTAGCAATAATAAAACCTAGGGAGAACAAGAGAATTGGAGTTAGGACATAGCCGAGCACATCAAGGATTGAGTTTTTCTTAAACGTGAATGCAAAAATAACTGAGCATGAGATCAAGCTGAATAACGGTAATGCCATGTCGGGGAAATAAATTTGTAAAGTCGAATAAGACAAAGCAATGCAGCGGGGAATGGCTCCAAACGGTCCGATTAAGCCCATGATGACAAGAGCTACCAAAAAGCCGGGAACTTTACCGATGCGTGCAAAAAAGTGTTTGTAATTTCCATCGAAGAGGATCATGGCAATGAGGCCAGTAAATGTGACGCCAACCGCAGTAATGAGCAATCCCAAAATAGCAAAACCTGTATGGTTTCGGGAGTATTGCCCCAAAGCGAGAGGGAATACAACGTTCCCTGCTCCGAAAAACATGGAAAACATTGCTAATCCGGTCGATAACGTATTAGATTTAACTGAAACACTCATGGATCCTCAAGGTAATAATTTAACAAAATTGCAAAAATGCAATGTTTTAGATACATTACGAGTTTTTCAAATAAAGTTCAATTTAAAACAAAATTATAACCTCCAGGGCTTGTTGAGGGCGCGCAGCTCCGCAGCCACGGATTAAACCCTTCCGCACAAAATGTAAATCTTAATTTTAGCTACTAAGGTAAAGCTAACAGATATTCCAACGCATGCCCCAGTAAACTCACAGACGGACGAAGCCTTTGGATTGAGGCAATTTTTTTTGCTGCTTTCCGCCGACAGTTTTAAGGACTAGCAGTCTTTGCTTCAGGTTGGATAAAAATGGGATTTGCTTTAATCTTTTACATTAAACGTTATTAGCACTTAAAACGATTAACCACGTTATTTTTTGTATCACAACGCTTAAACGAGACTTTGCCCTAACGGCGGTAGCCACGTTAGTACGTAGCCCCGCTTGCAGCGAAGCGGAACGTGAGGTTCACGGATTTCAAACCTCGGCTGCTTTAGCAGCCAGCCTATTGGCTATACCCATAGCTTTCACGAAGGATTCTGTAAATTTCTAAACGTTGTTATGTAGATATGCGCACACTTTGCCTGTGTTAATGCTCTCGCTGCCACCGCAGCCGCGGTTTGAAATCCGTGAACCCCACGTTCCGCTTCGCTGCAAGCGGGCCAAATACTGACATGGCTGCCGCCAATAGAATAATCTCGTTTTAACGTGATGATTAGACAAATTTATTCGAATCCCTCCTTCTTTCCATCTTGATTCTTCTTGACTTTACCTCACTAATCCGTTAATTTTTTAATAAAACTATGACCTGAGAATGCTTTAATGAAAAAACTTCCTACACATAAAAGTGCCATCAAAATTGCTCCATCGATTTTAGCAGGGGATTTTGGCCACCTAGCCGATGAGGCAAAACGCATCGAAGACTCCGGAGCCGATTGGCTGCACATCGACATCATGGATGGCCATTTTGTGAGGAACCTCACCATGGGATCGCAAGCTGTTGCCGCTATTAATCGCTCAACCGATATGTTCCTTGATGTGCATTTAATGATCTACAATCCCTATGAATACATCGAACGTTTTGTGGAAGCAGGTGCCAATAGCATCACCTTTCACTTTGAAGCCACAGAAGATATTGAAGATACACTCAGGTATATCCGTAAATGCAATATTAAAGCAGGTCTCGCATTTTGCCCTGAAACCTCCCTTTCACTTATTCCAAAATATCTTGATCAATGTGATCACATTCTTCTGATGACAGTGAACCCTGGTTTTGGCGGACAAGCATTTATGCCGGAAGTGTTAGAAAAAATTAAATTCACTAGAGAGATATGCACTAATCTAGATATAAGAGAAGGCGGAGTCACCTACCAAGGGAGCGACAGCAAATTGGCTCCTTTTGACATTCAAGTTGACGGGGGAATTGACATGGAAACAGCCAAACTTTGCCAAGAAGCAGGTGCTACGAATTTTGTTGCAGGCACATCACTTTTCAAACAACTAGACCTTAAAAAAGCAGTGACTGAATTACGTCGTGTTCTAATCTAAAGGCTAAACAAGAGGCATTATGGTAGCAAGTACACAAATTACACCGGGAATGACAATCTCTGTAGGCAATAAGCTTTACCGCGTAGAATCCAGCGTGAAGGTCACAGTTCCAAAAGGAGCTCCCTTTATCAAGACAAGGCTTCGAGATCTTTCCACAAGCGAAGTTGTCGAAAAAAACTTTAAACTCGATCAAAGCATTAAGGACGTTTCGTTTGCTGAAAGACTGCTTGAATATCTTTATCTGGAAGGGAAAGATCACCTCTTTTTAGACGTTAACACGTTGGATCAAATCACCATTTCCGCAGGCGTTATTGGCAATAAAATCAATTATTTGAAAGAAGGCACAGAGCTCAAAGCGACTTTTTATGGAGATTCCATCTACACAGTTGAGCTGCCGCAGTTCCTCGAGATTATGATTGTTAAGACAGAAGGCGGTGGTGGAAAAGCGCCGGTTGCTAATGCGACGAAAATTGCTTTTCTGGAAACGGGAGCTAAAATTGAAGTTCCCCCTTTTGTTGAGGTGGGCGACATTATTAAAGTGGATACGAAGACAGACGAATACATTCAAAGAGTGTAAAAACAGGGGTTAATCGTGGAATTAAAACAGATCAAAGAATTAATGGCAGCAATGGGACGCACGTGTATGAAGCGTCTTGCAATCAAAAAAGATGGCTTTGAGTTAGAGCTAGAGCGAGAAGTAAATGGCGTTTGCCAAGCAAGTGATACAGGATTCGAGTATTCACCTCAAAGCCGAAGTGATATGGCTCTCCGTCAGGGAAATGTTCCGCTGAACCGTTCTTCGACAGACTCGTTGCCACCAGGATTTCCTGCAGCTGAGAAAGAAGAGCACATTGGCTTACATGTGACATCACCGATGGTCGGAACCTATTATGCTTCTCCGTCGCCTGATGACACAGTCTTTGTAAAAGTGGGCGACAAAATCGAAAAAAATACGGTTGTTTGCATCATCGAAGCAATGAAAGTGATGAATGAAGTGAAAGCGAATGTCGCAGGCACTGTTGTAGAGATTCTAGTGGAAAGCGGACATCCTGTAGAATTTGGAACTAAATTATTTCGCATTAACCCATAGTTGAGATATGCAAAAAGTACAAAAAGTACAAAAAGTACTGATAGCTAATCGTGGAGAAATTGCCGTTCGGATCATTCGTGCTTGTCACGATCTTGGCCTGCAAACGGTAGCGGTGTATTCTCAGGCAGATTCGGAGGCCCTTCACGTTCTCCACGCTGATGAAGCCATTTGCATTGGAGAAGCCCCTTCGAGCAAATCTTATTTGAGGATTCCCAACATTCTTTCAGCCTGTGAAATTACGGGGGCGGATGCGATCCATCCTGGCTATGGATTTCTTAGCGAGAACGCGAATTTTGCCTCAATCTGCCAAAGCTGCGGCCTGAATTTTATTGGACCGGCTCCGGAATCGATTGCTCTTTTAGGTGATAAAGCGAAAGCAAAAGCCACAGCAAAAAAATCCGGTTGTCCTGTGATTCCAGGAACAGAGGGGGTTGTCACCGATCTTAAAGAAGGCTTGCATGAAGCGCAAAAGATCGGTTATCCGATTTTTATTAAGGCGGTTGCAGGTGGTGGCGGAAAGGGGATTCGTATTGCTTATTCTGAAGACGAATTTGCTAAATGTTTTGCTGCCGCGCGTACTGAAGCTGAGGTCAGCTTTGGAAACCCGGATGTGTATCTCGAAAAAATGATTGTGGACCCACGCCATATCGAAGTTCAGGTGATTGGCGATAAATTCGGCAGTTACATCCATTTAGGTGAACGCGATTGCACGACACAACGTCGTCGTCAAAAACTCATCGAAGAGGCGCCAAGTCCTGTTCTTTCTCCAAAACTCCGTCAGAAGATGGGTCAAGCTGCCATTAATATTGTCAAAGAAGCTGGATACTATTCTGTGGGGACGGTTGAGTTCTTATTGGATGCCAACCATGATTTCTACTTTATGGAAGTCAATACGCGTATTCAAGTAGAGCACACGGTAACGGAAGAGCTAACAGGTGTAGATCTCGTTAAAGAACAGTTGCGTGTTGCGATGGGCGAAAAGCTCCAGTACACACAAAAAGATATTACTTTTGATGGCCATATCATTCAGTTCCGTATTAATGCGGAAAATCCAGCGCACAATTTTGCGCCCTCTCCAGGTCGTCTAGAGTACTATTTGCCACCCGGTGGACCACACGTGCGTGTGGATAGTGCTTGTTATTCCGGATATCATATCCCGCCTAACTACGACTCGATGATTGCTAAATTGATTGTGAAAGGAAAAGACCGCGCGGAAGCGATCGCGATTGGACAACGTGCCCTGCGAGAATTCCATATTGGCGGCGTCTATTCCACGATTCCCTTTCATTTGTACATGATGCAGGATGAGAAGTTTTTAACGGCCGATTTCAATCTGAACTACATTGACGGACTAATTGCCGAAGGGTGCCAGTTCACCCTTGATTAACACTCATGACAATCTTGTGAAATATCGCCAAGCGGCAGAAGAGCGTGAAGCGCAAATCCTTCACCCTAAAGCCGCTTTGTCAAAAGATCACCAGCGTTTTGAAATCTCTAACGACGACCATCGCCTGGCTTACAAACGCGATGTCGATCGCATTGTTCACTCTAAAGCCTTTCCACGTTATGCCGATAAAACCCAAGTTGTCTATTTAGTTGAGAATGATCATATTACGCACCGCAGCCTGCACGTGCAGCTTGTCAGCAACTTTGCTAGGGGCATTGGCGGCATTCTTAACCTCAATCTCGATCTTATCGAAGCAATTTCTTTAGGGCATGATGTAGGGCACCCTCCTTTTGGACACGAAGGTGAAGGGCATTTGTCCGAGTTGTCAGAAGAATATGGCAATGGAAAGTTTAGCCATCCGTGGCAATCATGCCGTCTCTTTACGGATATTGAACCTTTAAATCTTGGTCTTGCGGTCTATGACGGATTTCTGAGCCATGACGACAGCATGTCCGGTGGAACCGTCTTTAAGCCGCAGTATGGAAAGACATGGGATGAGCATTTTAAAGAACGCGGGGCCAAGATCAAAGATCCCGATGTCAACGTCATTCCGGCGACACTTGAAGGGTGCTTAGTGAAGATCGGAGATACGATGAGCTATATGGGGCGCGACATCGAAGATGCGATCAGTTTAGGTATTTTAGAGCGCAGTCAAGTTCCCCATACGCTATTAGGAAACAATAATCGTGATATTTTGACAGTTTTAGCACAAGATGTTATCTCGATGAGTTATGGAAAAGATTATATCGCTGTTTCAGACAAAGTTTTTGAAGCCCTTTCTGTTTTGCGAGAGTTTAATTTCCATCATATTTATGTGCACCCTAAGTTAAAGAAAGAATCGGGGAGGATCCAGTCGAGTTACCGCATTCTTTTCGAGCTTCTTCTTGAAGACCTAAATAAAAACCAAGCCAACAGCTATATATGGAACGATTTTCTTCATAATAAATCCGAAAAATATCTGGCGAATGCAACACCTGTACAAATGGTTGTCGACTACATTGCAGGGATGACGGATAGCTTCTTTGTCCGAACGCTTGAAGCGCTTGCTATTCCAAGACGTATTAGGCTCTCATGAAATGCCTATTGATTGAAACCAGTACTGAAAGGGGCTTTGTCGCAATTTTTGAGGGCAAAACCCTCGTGCTTCACACAGAGCTCCCTATTGGTTTTCAAAACTCTACGTTTCTTTTGCCTGAGGTTGATCGTGCGTTCAAGGTGCTCGAGATGAAGCCCTCCGAATTAGATTACATTGGTGTGGGTACCGGACCTGGATCTTATACGGGGATTCGTGTCGGGGCCATTACGGCAAAAACATTAGCCTTTGCTTTAAACAAGCCTTTAGTTGGTATTTGTTCTCTCGAAGGATTTATTCCGACAGATGATGGTGTTTTTGCAGCGGTCATCGATGCTAAGATTGGCGGAGTTTACGTTCATTTGGGAGAAAAACGCGGGGACCAGATTGAGTGGCTATCGAAGCCGGAAGTGTTTCCTTTAGCGGAAGCAGCAGAAGTAATGAGAGTGGCGCGAATGATTGTGACACCCAACGCGACGATGATAAAAAACAAACTGATTGGGTATGACTGGATTTGGGAAGAGCGCTCACCCGATGTTCAGTACATGGCCCGAAGGGTCGCAGAGGCGATGCAGCAGGGAGTTAGCGGGGAGTTGGAGTTGCTCTATTTGCGTAAGACGCAAGCCGAGATCAACCGCGGCAAGTAACGTTCTAAAATTTGTAGCATAGGTTTTAACCTGTGTTTGTTGGGTCGGTTTCAACCGGCGGCTTAATCAGTGTTTATACCCAAAGTTTTCTAGTACCAGCGCAAAGCCGCCAGTTGAAACGAAAGTTCTCAATAAGGCGGGGTACCGCTTTTAAAAATTCAAAAATCAATAGCAGACCGGCCCTGTCTGGAAGCAAAGCGCAATCGCGAGGATCATGTCTTCGATGGATTGTTCGATCTTTTTAATGATAGCTTACCAGATGGGTGGGTTCGCTTGCTGTTAGACAAAAAATGGAGAACTTTAGGCTTAAATCCAGATGGGGTAACGCCACTAGACCGTTTAAGCCGCACAGGCTCGCACGGGAGTCAATCAAGCGTTTCAAACGCACCGGAAAAATTTCGCTGGAATCCATTCTTAAATTAGCTTTGGTTTGAAAGCCTCGAGTCTTTTAATTCTCTTTTTGCGCAAGCTCCTTTACAATCGCTGCCATCACTAGTTCGTATATAAAATATTTCTGGTAAAGAATTTAATATTCTAACCTGTAGAATTAACAGTCCGTCGTAAATCAATAATCTACAGCGCTCTGCAATTAACGAAAGGCCGCCAAAAATATGATGTCGATGTCGATTCGAGTGCCTTTCCCCCAGAAATACCCCCTGCCGGGCTGCTAAAATAGCCGCAAAAAATATTAGGCCTTTCGTAATTTTAGTCCTTTTTAGGAAATATTAAATCCTTACGATGAGTTTTTATGAGTAGTTTGCAAGGTTTACCTGATGTGCCACAATCCCACCAGCCTTCTCAGGTTGGCATAGTAAAAACTTCTCTTCCAAGGCGTGGCCCAACAGCTAGGAGGAAACCTGCAATGAAATTAGCACTGATTAATGATACGATAGACAGATCGCTACGGGGAGAAAAAACTGTTATTCGAAAAAGGTCGGTACCATGCCTTTTTCAGATGGCCAAATTGCGTTAGATAAATTGGGGTCTACTGATGATTCACAAAAGATCAAAGTGTCACCAAGGGCCAATTTTGATGAAGTGATTGATACCGCAACTTTTTTAAAGATCCTGAATGCAAAGAAGGAACTGTAACCGAGATGTTCACGCAGATGTATCAAAAGTAGTGTTTCTGTTGCGGAAAATTAGCTCTGCGCTTAATAGCTTCACTAATTTACCTATGCCGAAGGGTTTTTATTGAAAAATATCTGCGCCATAGCGTACAATAGCGTCTATCACTTAATTATGAATCGCAAGCACGCCCTTAGAGTGTGCTGCGTAGATATAAACGTTAAACTAGGAAATATATTAAATGACAATCGTTAAAGTTCGCATGGGAGAACCACTCGACAAGGCGCTTCGTGCTCTCAAAAAAAGACTAGACAAAGAAGGCGTAATGAAATCGGTTAAAGCTCACCGCTTTTATTCAAAACCTTCCATCAGAAAGCGTGCCAAATCGAAAGCTGCATTAAAATACAAAAGACAGCGCTAATCCCTCTATAAGATCCTAGATCAAGCTCACATCCAGTGGGTTTGATCGATTTTTCATCACACCTAAAACTTAATGGATATCATGTCAGATTATTATGAAATCTTAGAAGTTCCCCGCACTGCGGCTGCCGACGAAATCAAGAAGGCATATCGCAAAAAGGCCCTTCAATTCCATCCCGATAAAAACCAAGGCAATAAAGACGCTGAAAAACGCTTCAAAGAAATCTCTGAGGCCTATGAGGTTCTTAGCGACGACAAAAAACGTCAGGTTTATGATCGCTACGGAAAAGATGGTGTTCAAGGTTTTGGTGGTGGTGCAGGTGGTCATCCAGGCGGCTTTTCCTCTATGGATGAGGCTCTACGCACCTTCATGGGTGCTTTTGGCGGAATGGGTGGTGGAGAATCTGCTTTTGAGAGCTATTTCGGTGGTGATTTTGGTGGTGGTGGTTCACGTGCACGTCAAGGCGCTAGCAAGCGCGTTAATATCACGGTATCTTTCGAGGAGGCCGCTCGCGGCGCAGATAAAGAACTGGCGATCACAAACTATGTTTCCTGCAAAACCTGCCATGGCAAAGGCTCAGCTTCCGCACAAGGTGTGAAGAAGTGCACACGTTGCCGTGGAACGGGACAAGTGGTTGAGCAAAGAGGCTTTTTCAGCATGTCGATGGCATGTCCTCAATGTAATGGAGAAGGGCAAGTGATTACGGATCCTTGCAAGGATTGTCATGGAGAGGGTGTTGTTAAAGAGAAGCAGCACGTCAAGGTGCATATCCCTGCTGGCGTCGATAATGGCATGAGACTGAAGATGACAGGATATGGAGATTCTGGTCAAAATGGCGGCCCAGCCGGTGATTTATACGTGTTTATTACAGTTGAGCGGCATGACATGTTTGAAAGGGAAGGTAACGACATTATTCTTGATCTCCCGATTAGTTTTTCAGAAGCCGCTTTAGGGACAAAGAAAGATGTTCCTTCGCTTACGAGTCATCAATGTCGCATCACGATTCCTGAAGGCACTCAGAATGGCAAAGTGTTCCGCGTCAAAGGGGAAGGATTCCCGAATGTACACGGACAAGGAAAAGGGGACTTACTGGTCAGGATCTTTGTTGAGACACCAAGCAAGTTGTCCGATCGCCAAAAAGAGATTTTACAAGAATATGCTAAACTCGAGAGTCCGGCTAATTTGCCAAAGCACAAAAGCTTTTTAGATAAACTGAAGGGCATTTTTTCCTAATGAAAGTGATTCTTATGGGCATCCTTCTTATCGTTGGATGCTTTACTCTTTGGACAATTCTATCTTTTCTTCTTAAAGTGGTGATGGTTGTGATCTTTTATTTTGCGATGAAATCACTCATTCGCTCCTGAATTCCTGAATTGCAGTTGAACTTTTCTCAAAAAAATAGTATATCTTACTTTGACCTAGAAACGGCAATTCAAAGCGATAAGGTAATGCAAGATCTTGGGGCAGAATCGTTTTCGACAAGGGCGACCATTCCCTTGTGGTGAAGGCGACCCCTAGGAGGCGATTGTGGCCTACGAGATTGCGTTAAATTATCACCTTCAATTGCCGTTTTCAGGTTTAACTAGTGAGGTTTTACCATGCCAGACAACGCCGCATTTCAATGGAAATGCGAACCCCAAGCAGAAAATTTAATCCTAGCTATCCTCAAGGAATGCAGTCGATGCAACCCCTTTTTAATGCATCTTGATAGTGATCTCCACAAGCATACCAGCACCCGTCTTTTTGACTGGATCGATCATGTCGTGGTGGGTTCTTCAAAGCAGATGGATAAAGATCTGCATAGTGGCGGCTTTGTGGCTGAAAATGCCGCACCTTCCTATCGCGTCTTTTTTCATCCCGGAGCCCAGCTTCCGCGCGTTGTTGTAAAAGATCACGATCAATCGGTTGTAGGAGTTGCAATCTCTGTGGAAAGTATTGCGGACTTTCTGATGGTCAGGGGGATGACTGCCTCGATAGAGGGAGCTCCCTTAAGTGGGTATCGTAAGGCCCGTGTTTCTATTGAAAATGAAGTATCAGTGTGGGTGATTGAACGTCGTGGGACTCTGACGATGGAACCGACATATCCTGTTGAAGATTACCAAAAGACATATTTGGCGGCCGTGGAGAAATGGCAGGTGCGACCCAAAACTGCTGACAACGATGTAGAAGAGATGACGCGCACATTGCTCGTTGCGCAAGAGATCGTGAATAGTGTCAGTGAGGACTTAGCAGCATGGATTGTTCTGGAATGCGAACGCAAGTACTGGCAAGCACGCAATTCGGCTGGTGCCATTCAAAAAAATAGGCAGGACCGTTTGGGAATGGGCTGGGCTAACCACGACCACCATACGTTTAGATCATCCCGAAGCACATTTTTTCTGCTGGTACGCTTGTTTGAGAGTTTAGGCTTTCATTGTCGTGAGCGGTATTATACAGGTAAGGAAGCAGGTTGGGGAGCACAGATCATGGAAAATTCGAGAGCGAAGCTTATCTTGTTTTTGGATGTGGATTTGTCAGCTGATGAGATTGCGGTCGATTTTGCGCACCAGCCGTTGCCTGATTTGGATCATCTGGGCACGATAGGGTTGTGGACGGCGTTGCATGGGGATTCGATTCTCAAAGGGGGCATGCATCACCTTGAAGCACAATTTATGTTCGAGGAGCTGACAAGAGATCTGAAGAAGCATGGACAGGGGGTGATGGCACCGTTTAGTGATTTTCCTTATTTGAAGCAAGCGTTTACAGAAGGTGAAGTTTGGGCTGTTGATCCTGTGAGAGTGAATAAGTTGGCAGCAGGCGGCAAAATCACGAAAGAGCAAGCGGATAAGTTTCTAGCTTATGGGGCTGTGGGGAGTCATTTGGAGAATTTACAGCGACGTGAGGGGTATAAAGGCTTTAACCAGAAAAACGTGAGTGTGATTATCAAGAAAACGGATCCGAGGAAGATGTTGAAGGGCGTTGATGGTTGATTTTAGAATGAATAGACCGGACGAAGTCTTTGGAGTGCGGCAATTTTTTTGCCGCTTTCCGCCCACATTTTAAGCACTGACAACGTTTTAAGCCAATCGACGAGTATTTTTTCCAGGTCCTCCAATAGCTAATAGATCGGACGAGGTCTTTGGAGTGCGGCAATTTTTTTTGCCGCTTTCCGCCCACATTTTTAAGCACTGACAACGTTTTAAGCTACTCGAAGAGAGTTATGTTCTTATTGAGCTCACGATTCTCCGAAGCTGAAAGGCCGGCTTTTTTTAAACGTTGTCAGCGCTTAAAAGTGCGGGCTGAAAGCGGCAAAAAAAATTGCCAGCACTCCAAAGACTGCGTCCGGTCTGCTAGCTATTAGAGGGTTTGGAAAAAATACTCTTCGTATGCTTAAAACGTTAAATGCTGCATGTTCCACTGCTCTTCGAGCAGCTCTGAAAACCCGTTCGTTAACTCATCAAACTCATATTTCTTGAACATCACAGGATGCTCGTTAGCGTCGTACAAAACACCCCCCATTAGACGCATCGTTCATGGCTTGTAGAAGATCTTCTCCTTAGAAATAGGCACCAAATGCGGAGATTCGATTTCACACGTACGGCCCAACCCCTTTTCAAAGAAATGCGTTTCACGGAACATCACCCGGTCATCCTGATTGTTGCCTTCTCTGGTAACTCTTGAAGCGCAATCTCATGCCAAGCTGTTTGCTCTTCTACCGTTAAATGACGGAAATTAAGAAGCGCAGAGTCGTAAATAACAGAGTCAAAATGCCCCTCCTTGTGCTTCTCGAGAGAAATTCGCTTGCGATAGGGATCCATCGGAATTTTGCATGCGATCCCGCGGAGGTCTTCTGTCGGCCGTACTCCGCAGGGGATCCCATCTTTCCAAAAATAATCGCGACACTGTTTTGTCATAGTCACCACCAGCGAAAAAGGGCTATTGCGGCATATTTTCAATTAATTGGCACGTCTTTCGCATAAGCACTGGTAACAAGGCCCATCGGGGAGGTTGTTATGACTAAAACAGAGCTTCTTAGGCAGTATGCGGGATTAGAATCGATTCACGATCAATTGAGTACCGAACTCAGTTATATTCATACACTTTTGCAGTCTGTTGGGTTCCCTGATGGGCTTGCCTCGGTCAAAATGGTCGCAAAAGAGTTAATCGAAGAGAAAGCTAGCGGATTGGGAGAGGGTTGATACGTGCTTTGGAAGGGTTTTCGAAAGATTTATACAGAATTAATCGCATCTTAACACAATCTTAGCAATTTTGGTGTTTAATGTAGGGTATATTGATCTTGAAAAGTGTTTGAGATGGATATCATCTGTTTTTATGCCTAATTTAACTAAGCAGCATAGAATCCCAAGCTCGCTCTCTACAAGCTGGGCTTGGGGCTTTTATTGGTACGATCTTTGCTTTGGGTACAATACGGTCCTAAGAAAAGGAGGACGTGATGACAAAAGTACAATTGATGCAGAAAATCGCCCTTTTGGAATCTGTAAACGACCAACTTATTACCGAACTTTCTTACGTTGATCATCTTATGCGAGAAGTCGGATTCTCTAACGGTCTTGCAACTGTTAAGGCGACCGCCCAAGAAATGCAAAATTCAGATGAAAATTTCAGCGAAGAGTAACAAGCTAAGTTTAACGAGCTCGGTACATAGCCCTAAAAATAATAAAGCCGAGCTTGACTCCTAAGTCACCAAGAACCGGAAATCATCTTCACCCAGATTTAAACTACCCATCTCATCATCAAGCACATCCGTAATTAACGAACGCTTCTTGGCCTTAAGCGTGAGTATTTTTTCCTCAATAGTCTCCACCATTACATACCTCTTAGCAATCACCGTGTCTTTACGTCCAATACGGTGTGCACGGTCAATCGCTTGATTCTCAACCGCTTCATTCCACCACGGATCGTACAAAAAGACGTAATCCGCTGCCGTGAGGTTAAGTCCCACGCCACCGGCTTTAAGGCTAATCAAAAAGACTGGAATCGCAGGGTCGTTTTGGAACTCCGCTACCACTTTCTGTCTATCAATCGTATTTCCATCCAAATACACATAGCGCCACTCACGCTGCTTCATCTCTTTTGCGATCAGGTGCAGCATCGATGTGAATTGACTGTACACCAGCACTTTACGTCCTTCTTCAATCGCTGTTTCAATATCTTGCAGCAGGGACTCCAGTTTACCGCTTTCTGGCAGCGCCTCTTCAGATAAAACGGACGAAACAAGCAGCGGGTGGCAACAAATTTGCCTTAGCCGTAAAATGGCCTCTAAGACTTCCATCCTATGTTTGCCCATGCCTTCGAGATCCACTTTTTTGATGAGGTTGTTTTTGATGCCGGACAAATACTCATCATAAATTTGACGCTGAGCCGGCGGCATTTCTATCCATACGACTTGTTCGATGCGCTCGGGCAGATCTTTAGCAACTTCTTCTTTTCGACGTCGCAAAATAAAGGGTTTGATTTTCTTTTTAATTTTTTGGAAATAACGCGAATCAGAATTAGCGGCTTGCAGATCTGCTGCAAATGCTGCTTGGTCGCCCAATAAATCCGGCATAAGAAAGCGAAAATGGGACCAAAGTTCTCCCAAATGATTCTCGATGGGTGTTCCTGTAATGCATAAACGAAAATGGGCTTGTAAACTGCACACGGCTTGAGCAATTTGGGTTTGCGGATTTTTGATCATCTGAGCCTCATCCAAAATCACACATTCGTATCCTATTTGAGAAAGCATTGGCAGATCATTTCGCAATGTGGTGTAAGAGGTCAAAATGATGTGTGGAATATCCTGCACACTTTTTGGTCTGCCAGGTCCATGATGAACGACGACTGGCATACCGGGCAGAAATTGGGCAATCTCGTGCTTCCAATTGAATAACAACGATGTGGGCAGCACAATGAGAATTGGTGCTAGGATTGTTAGCTGCGAGATAAAGGCAAGGACTTGAACGGTCTTACCGAGGCCCATGTCATCGGCAAGAATGCCGTGGAATCCAAAGTCATAAAGAAATGCCAACCAGTTGACCCCAGTTTGCTGGTATCCACGGAGTGTTCCATTGAAATTTGGGCTCGGTAAAACGTTTTGTATTCCGCTGAAATTAGCGAATTTCTCTTGCAGTTGTGTCAATGAGTGATCAAGAGAGATCTTTTTAGATTCAAGAATGTCGGCAATGGCCCCAAAAGCGTGCTTTTTCAAGCGGACTGTATTTCCCATGATTTCGCCTTCTTCAACAAGACTGCTAATCCCAACGAATTCCCAAGTGCTGGGGATTAATCCCACAGTATCGGGTGCGATCTCGACAAATCGCTCGCGCCGATTGAAGGCCCCTAGCACCTTGGTGAGCTCAACCTTGTGGTCGTCATAAGTCAGCGTTCCTTTTGCTTGAATGAACTGATCATGACTATGGAGCGAAATCGAGGCGTCGGATAAACGGACGATCCGGTTTCCTTTCCAGTCGATCAGCTCCCAACCAATTTCAAGCAAAAACGTTAGGCTTTTAGCGACTTTATCCATGGCGCAATAATAGTGCGAGGTCGCCATGAGTTTGCGGATAAAATCGGTTTCGAGCAAATCTTTTTCCCAGGCTTTTTCAGCAGCAGAGGGCTGGGAAAGAGAGTGCCACGCTTTCCTGTCACCATCACCGTAGTCCAGCCATAAATCGGCAAAGGCGCCGGAACGATCTTTCAGCATAAGTAAGGGGAGCGCTTCCATTTGCGTTTTTATGGCATTTTGCGCTCTGCCGAGATAAATCAGTGCAGGCTCTTCGTTGTTTTCTGTGTGAGCCTCTTCGAGTTCTTTAATTTCTGCGGCTTTAAAAATCGCTTGGGATTTGTAGACTTTTTTCAGATCTTTAAATGCGATATCTGTTGAGAGGATTTTAAGCGAGATGCCTTTGATCAGCCAATGCGGCGGACCTTGGCAAATGAAATCGCATGCATCCAGAGGAAACTCCTCTTTGCCTGCATGAAAAACTCCTGCGACTTCAAAAGCTTGAGAGACCACATACGAGAACGTGGTTTTTCCATAAAAGTCGACAGCCAGCTGCCTGCCATTGAAGTAGAGCTTTCCAGTGGCTGCCAACAATTTAAGGGTTTGCAGGGATTGCGCGTAAGGAGTATGAATGTGATTCAAGGGAGTGGTCGTAGGATTAGGGGACTTGTTCATGGTTTTTTTTTGAAACTTGAATTCCTCGTCAATCAGGTAGGGCAACACAAGCTTATCTTGCGCGGTGGCTATTTTTTCCAAGTCCTGACGAAAAAGAGGTCGTATTTTATCTGAGAAATTGAGATAATAACCTTCTCTTTCGGCCTCTACAATTTTGATTGTAAGGGTTTTGCTTTGTTCGGATTGAATGGGATCTATGGTATAAGCGATTTCTTTCATGTCTAACGATTATCCTAAAACGGTGATTATACCTGAGTACGTCAATTTATGAGCAAATTAAAAATGTGGAACGAGCATTCCTCGTGGGAATCGGCTGAGCAAGCATGGGATAAAAACGCCCAGGAGGCTGCTAAAGAACATCCGATTAAAGGACTAGCAGCACTGCCTTCAATGGTAGGAATCACTCCTGACACCGCTAAGAATCTTAAATGGAAAAGTTTGAAGTGGATGATCTTGCAGGATGATCAGTGGAAGATCATGAAGAATGTCCTTAAACACCCTCTAAGATACGGGTGGAATTACATCATATCACTTTTCAAATCTAGGCCTTATACACGCGATCAGGACTTCTTCCATTACAATATCAAAGATGTTCAAGAGTTCCGCAAGCTTTTAGAAGATAAGGAGAGTGTTCTGGTCGTCGGTTTTTCCTATTGTCAAAAGCCCTTTGAATGTCCTTCAGGGCGTTTTACTGATCAATGTATTCACGCCAAGGACAACCCCGTATGCCAGCAATGCTCGATTGGTAAGGTGATGCACGCCTTACCTGAGAAGCACACAGTGCCCCTGATTATTCCCACGATTCATTATATTGGCGGAAAAATTTTTGATACGATCGCTGAGTATCCTGGAAAGCAGATTTTGTTTATGATTACCGCTTGTGAGATGACTCTCCAAATGTTTGGGGATTGGGGCAATATGGTGAAGATTAAAGGGCTCGGTATTCGATTGGACGGGCGTATCTGTAATACAATGAAGGCTTTTGAGTTATCTGAGAAAGGAATTAAGCCTGGATTAACTGTGATACTAACCGAAACTCAGAAGAAAGTATTGGAATTGGTGCGTCATAGAAGGGAGAGTTTGACAAATGAGCTGTAAGATTTACATTGTGCGGCACGGCGAAACGGATTGGAATAAAGTGAGGCGCATTCAGGGGCACACCGATATTCCGTTAAATAGTGAGGGGGAGTCGCAAGCCTTAATGTTAGGCAACAAATTTGAAAGCATTAATTTTAGCGCCATTTATTCTTCTGACCTTTCTAGAGCGAAGCGAACAGCAGAGTTGATTGTGAATGCCAAAAGATTGCCGGTGACAACCTCTGAGCTATTAAGAGAGCGTTTTTGGGGAATTATTGAGGGCGAGAACATTGATGAATTGAACCAGCTTTATGGCGACCATATGAAGAATTTTTTAACGATGCTAGATCCACCAAAAGAGTTGCTGCGTCCGGAATTAGCCACGATAGAAACTTATAAGCAAACGAATGAGCGCGTAATGAGTTATCTTTCAAAGCTGAGTGAGCAGCATGTCGAAGAAGAAATTTTGGTTGTGTCGCATAGTGGTGTTTTGAAGGGATTGCTGATGCAGCTTGGAGGAATTCACTATGGTCGCTGTTTGATTCAGAATGCTGGGTATTTGAAGTTAGAGTTTGTGAATGGAGCATTTGAGCTGAGACATACTGAAGGCATTGGTGTGCATAAGAACTGATATAAAATTTTCTTATTTTTCAATGAGTCATTTTTTTGGCTGACTGAGCGAGAAGTTACTTTAGAAAGACTTGGCTCTCCGCAGGAAAGCCAAGTCAAATACACGCTGGCGTGTGTTTATTGTGGTAGTAGGACAGTATCAATCACATGAACAACACCGTTAGATTGGAAGACATCCGCAGCTATGATGTCCGCGACATCCCCTTTAGCATCACTTACTTTGATTTTTCCGTTGACTAATTTAAAAATCAGGTCTTCGCCCGCAACAGTTTTTAATTTTGTTTGTCCGCCTTCTGATTGGATCTTACCCATCAAATCACTAGCACTCAATTTGCCAGAAATGACATGATAGGTGAGGATACTAGCAAGCTTCGATTTGTTTTGCGGTTGTAATAATGTTTCAACTGTACCTGCAGGAAGTTTGTCAAAAGCAGCATTAGTCGGAGCAAAAACCGTAAATGGCCCTCTGCCTTCCAATGTGTCTACAAGACCTGCGGCTTTTATTGCTGCAACAAGTGTGGTGAGTTCTTTTGAACTGACTGCATTTTCAATAATATTTTTTGAAGGAGACATCGCAGCGCCTCCAACCATGACGCTATTTCGTGTCGTCGTGTTATTTTCATTCGTCATGCTATTTTGTGACGCACTTGCTGATGCAACAAGACTGAATATCGCAAGAGCAAAAATTGAACTTACTTTAAAGTTTAACATAAATATCTCCGTTTTTTCCTAAAAGGTGTTTAAAAAATTCTATGGCCGTAAATTCATATTAAATAATTGAATTTATTTAAGCAAGCTTTTTGGAAAAAACTTACAGAGAAAGCAGCTCAGGCTAAAATTCTCACCTATAGCAGCCGACGATAACTTCTCAACAAGTAGCGACAAGCTAAAAGAAAAAAAAGATAGGGAAGATAAGCAAAACAGATTTAACCACATGCCTTCCAGGCCCCTTTAAGAAAATATTTTGAAAGACATGTGGTTAAACCTATGTTGCTTACCTTGGCTATCGTGGTTTTTTTCTTTTAGCTTTGAATGTTGGCGTTGAATTGTTATTTTGAATCCTAACTTTCTATGGTTGAGAAAAAGCGGTCTTTAAGAAAGCTTGTGAAGGCCTCCATCTCCTCGCGATATAATCCCAAGTTGGCTTCTCTTTCATGCCCAGGTCTCTGGTCTTGCAAATACCCTCCAAAACTCTCAAGCCTGATCGAACCACTGATTTCAATACATAATTTTTGATCTCCCGAACTCGCATGAATTTTATAAAATTCATCAAGCAGGTCAAACAATGGCATTAAATCTTTTTTTGCTTCTTCGTTATATAAAGAAAATAAATATAAAAATTTGCTGTATGGACGCTTTAAAAGTTCGCCCTCGGGTGTGTGAAATGTTTCATCCATAGATAAGTCGGGATATTTTATTCTAAGAGCAAGCAACTGTTCCTTTAATTCAGCTTCAAAGAATTCGCTACGTTGATTGTCCAGGGCTACAACTTCTGGTCGATTGAGTGTGAAATCAATCCAAGGATTCGCCACCCCCCAATTCAAATGGCCTTCACATGACTGGCGTGTAGTGAAACCTAAAAGATTTAGTACAATAACGGTTTCTTTAATGCCTTCATCAAGAGAACGGCCTAATCCATCCACCCAGGTGTCAACTTCCGTAGCCGAGTTGTCCCACTGCTGCTGTTTTGTTAGACCTTCATGGCATTGTCCACTAGTGGAAGTCGAAAGGAGTAGAAAAAATATAAGATTAAAAATTCGAGAGAGCATAGATCGATTTCCTTTTTGTGAATTTGAATGTTTATACATTTGGTTTATTTCGGGAGGTAGTTGTAGGACCTACGGAAGGGCTTGTGTGCATCCACATCGTGATAAGGGCGCACGCGGTCGGCACATTTACACTCATCTTTACAGCAGCCGACGTACTCTTTTAAGCATTCAGGGCAACATAAAAACAAGGCATTGCAGTCCATATTCGCACAGTTATAATACGCATCAGTTGATGCAGCGCAGAAATGACAGGTACTAATGGCGGGCGCTTCTTCTTCGCTGATCGGCGTGACCATGCGATCATCAAACACAAACAGTTTACCCAGCCAGTGCTTAGCGCCTTCTTTCATGCCGTAATTGATAATGCCGCCATCGAGCTGATACACGTTTTCAAATCCGCGCTCTTTCAATATCGATGAATAGAGCTCGCAGCGAATTCCTCCTGTGCAATACATCATAACAGGCGTTTTCTTGGGATCGACTTTCGCTTTGAGTTCTTCTGTATACTTATCGAAATCGCGAAATGTCCCACAAAGAGGGAGCTCTGCGCCTTCAAAATGGCCGATCTTCCACTCGTAATCGTTACGGACATCAATCAGAATTTTCTTTTCCGGATCGTCGAGCATCTCTTTCCAGCGAGCGGGATCAACGTGCTCTCCACCAGTGCTAAAGTCTACTTTGCCACTATAACCAACGACGTTTTTACGGTATTTGATGGTCGCGCGTGGGAAAACTTGCTCGTGATAAGGTGTGAGTTTGAATTCAATACCATGAAATTCAGGGCGAGATTTCATCCATTCTATATAGGCATGCGCATCATGATTAATACCGCTCATTTGACCATTAATGCCTTGCTCAGAAATGTAAATGCGGGATGTCAGGTCGCGATCTTTAAAGAACAATTTGTGCTCTTTGACTTCTTGATGAGGATCATGAATTGGCTTTAAATAGTAATAGGCCAGTATTAAATAACGGTTTTCTTGCATTCTCTTCCACTCTATTTTTTTAACGATTCTGAGCTCTTCCATTCGCTCCATGCCGTTTTAGCAGGATTGCCTTCACGGCAAAAACGGTAGAACTCTTTCAAGAAGGTTTGTCTGTCCACGAGATAGGGGTATTTCCACTTCGTTTTATCTGGCTCCGCCATTAAATCTTTGCCACCGAGAAGGCTTTGTCGTGTTAGAAGGTCGACATAACTGACGGTAGTGGCATTATGCAGCATGTCATACATCACCATAAATGTGGTGGACCTACCACGGCCAGCAGCACAGTGGAAATGGATCCAGTAATCTTCCGCTAAATTGTGAACATTTCGGAGGAAAAAATCAACATCTTTATCGCTTGGTTGGCAGTGGTCTGTCACAAAGATGCGGAGGTAATTGGCGCCCCTAGATTGGACAATCGCTTCCTCTTCACTGACTTTTTTGACGGTCAACGAAAACAAACGCGTGCCCTCATGAATGACGGCGGAGCCGTGGATAGCAATTGCTTGTAGTCTTTGACGTTCATCTTCGATAATTTTTGCGGATGTTTTTCCTTTGTTTGCCCAATCGCGTTCGCCATACCAACTAACGGCAACACCGTCCAGAAAGCCATGGGATTCTTGTCGTAAATCGATCACAAGGACTTTTTTATTTGGAATCGTTGCTAAGATTTTCTCAAAGCTTTTTTCTGAAAATTGGCCGCTGGCAGAGGCTTTTAAAGCAGCTAGACCCTCCATTGATGGAGGAAAAAAAGCTGTTTTAACAAAAGGGTCTGCTGTCATTCTAAAGTTTTTCGGTAAGACTTCTTCATTTTGCATGTTTAAGATCAGCAGGGGCTCTGTAGCTTTAACCGTAAGTAAATCCAATGCTTGTAATGCAGAAAAAGCGAAAAGCATCGCGATCAAACCGCATGTCATTGGAAGCTTTATATGGGCGTGGAAAGAGATCATGTTTTTTACCTTACTTTTAAGATGCCGCGCATCACGTAAACAAGATTGTGAAAGTTTGACAATGCAATAGAACCGGTTATTCCATTTTTTGAGTTTTCGTATTCGTCTAAAATAGCATTTTTTTGTGCTTGAGTCAAAGTCTTATGAGTGTTGATGAGTGAGGCAAAATAAAGATCAAATTTTTCAGGCCCTAGCTCTTGAATCACCGTATTCGGTGCTATGCTTCCAAGGCAGTTGCGATATTCAGCTATCAGTTCTAGACGTATTTGTATGCTATCAACCATCCGTAGCATTTTAAATAGCCGGCTTCCTTCATCACCTGAGGCAGAATAAAATCCAATTGAACAAGCATTTTGTAGCGCTAACGCGTTGGCAGGATCTTTTAGCATTTCTTCTGGATAACCCAACTTTTCAGCATGTATTTTTACTATTGCTTGAACAATTTCGGGTCTTTTTTGTTGCAGCTTTGCTTTTAATACGAAACCATAATCGGACTTCTGCAAGCTCTCTTGACAGATTCTTTCTGCGCCTTTTCTAGTTCCTTCTCGAACATTGCCGGCGTTACCATCGTCTATTTCACTAAGAAGTGCTCCTATCGTACTGTCGAAATCATTTTGGCCTTGCTCTTTCGTCCGATTAAGAGTTTTCAGGTGGTATAGAATTTGAGCCGCTTGTGGGATCGCAGCTTCCAAGTCTTCTTGGTCGCCTTCGATACGAAAACCGTAATTGCCAGATAAATGCGCGACAAGTGTTGTCATTTTAGCAAGCAGAGGGGCGTCTTCCTTGAAATGTGGCTCTTTAAAAAGCGTTAACAAATCAGCAAAGTGATGATCTTCTGCGAATGACATGCCTTCAAAAAGGGATTTGCGTAAGTGTGCTTGGTTAAGAACTAATTCGCATTTTGCGGTTAAAATAGCTTTGATTTCACCATGTTTTAGATCCATCCGTTCAATCAGTGGAGCATCGCATTCCCGTAGTGAATAGTCTATCCAGTAATCAGGGAGTTTACTTAAAAACGATAGTTTTGATGTCACGAGTGAAACCAAATCAATTAATGAAATCAACTTATAAGGCATGGGAGACATGATTGTCGATTGTATGTCACTGAGAATAGGCATCACTCTCTCTACAAAAAGGCTTACCTTTCTAGGGGTATACCCTCTACTGTCTATAATACGATAGGCTGTAAACGCTAACCCTGCCACTCCGACTGCGGTGAAAGCTCTATCCGCTATCAATCTGCCTAAAGCAAACAACGCAACCATCGTGATCACATTTGCGGCAGCAATGGCTTTATGCATATGCGTAGCAGAAAAAAGGACCGTGCGGCTCGTTCCACGAACGAGTTGTTTTGGGAGGGTCTTAATACCTGGGAATGCTTGTAGGGTATCATTCAAAAGTTCAAATCCCATTTGAATGATACTTTTATTGATCTGATTGATTGGAAAGGCAGCATAAGGAGCGTAGTAGATGGCAGAGGCGATGCGCTGGGTAAACCTGCTTTTCGCAGTTGCTCTATTAAAGATATCGACAGGCGCAGGCAAAGCAAGAATTTCAGGAATTTCATTACCCGGTCGAGCTGCTCTCCCGGCAGCATATCGCGGAGAAAATCCCGTGTAAGCATTATAGACTGTGCTTCGTTGAAGTCTTTCAGCGGCATGGTAAAATCCGGCGGGAATCAGGTGCATCTTAGCTATCTCGACTTTATTAATAACGAAATGTTTTTTTTATAACAGAACGATTCTTGCAAATAAATCTTTTAAAGTCAATGGGTATTTTATAGATTTTTAGTAGGAACCGAGAGCGCTGTGGTAGCGTCAATTCTATAGGTATTGACTGACAGCACTTCCCACCGCAAAGATAAACAGTAAACAAAAAAGGGTGATTGCGTATCCTACACCAACAAAAACACCATCCGACTCGAGCATCCCCAAGCTAATAAACAAAATCGCCCATGAGGCAACAGTATTGCTAAGAGGGATAGGAATTGGGATTAGTAAGATCATTCCCAAAAAGGCGATCATCAATCCATTAACGACAAGAAACACGGAATGATGACAAATCACCGACAAGCGAAGAGCAGTGAATTTTCGCATTTTTTTTGATAACCAACACCCTGCAATGACCATTTTACTGATGCTATCGTGGGAAATCGATTTTTTCAAAAGTGTTTCCGGCACCCAAACACGATGTCCAAAAGAAATGCGCAGTCCAATAAGCACGATAATCAAGCCAAAAGGAATCGAAAGCCCCGGAATTTGAATGGGCTGGCAAAAAGGGATGGCTAATATAATGAGTAAAAGCGGATACCCGTTACCTGAGAGGGCCTCTAAAATCTGCTGAAGATTCAAGCCTTTATTGAGTGCCGATTCTTCACTTAGAAGAGTTAAGCTTTCTTCAAAACTTTTAGTGTGGTCTGTGTTGTCCATCGCGATATAACCAGTGATTTTCTAATTTTAAAAAGGAACTTTTTTCGGTGAAGCTAACGTCTTGTTGGCTGTGTTTAAGTTGGAGGGTTGCCGTAAAAGTCATAAAAGCTTCTGTGTTGCCACCAATAAATTCGATGATTTTTAGTCCAAGAAATGCCGTCTGCTGGGTGAAGTGGAGGATATCTAGGCGCCATTTCGGAGGGTTTTGCTGATAATGCGGATTTAAAGGATGGGTGGTTTGGATAATGTAGTCTGCCAAAGAAAGAGCGTATGCAGCATAGCGTGAACGCATCAGCAGTAGAGCGTTGGGGGGGTTGCTACCTTGGTGAAAAGGTTTGCAGCAGGAGGGGTAAGGTTTGCCGCTATGACAAGGACATTGCTGTTTCATGATAAAATAATAGCATATTTGCAATCAATTGGGACAGCGTTTTCTAAGAGCGTAAGCTGTCCAAATTCGTTAAATAACTCAGAGACCTCATCCGGTCTGTGAGTTATTTAACAAGTTTTAGCGCAACCCCATGATCCTCTTCGTTTAACGTTTCAACATAGGTCTGAGTTGACTTTTTATCTCTTATTCATTAATATGTGCCTCTTTTTTAAAATTAATAATCAAAACTCAATAAAAGGAGATTTAATTGAATAAACTAATTTTTAATTTAGCAATTTGCTTAGCGTCTTTCTGCTCAGCTGCTGCGCAAGCTGAATGCCCTCTGTTTACAACGAAAATCGAAACAGGATATCGTCATGATGGATTTAAGTGGAATATCGCCGGTTCAAATAGAGAACCTAATGTTCTATCTGAAATGCACTGGAAAAATCTAAAGATCTGGCAAATAGCAGCTCGCGCAACAATGCTTACGGAGCATAGCATTTATGTTAGAGGTTATGCGGACTACGGGCGTATTTTGGACGGTCGTGCGCGCGACTCTGACTACGCCGGCAATGGACGCACGTACGAGTTTTCGCGCTCTTACTCCGATGCAGGACATGGAGAAGTGTTTGATCTTTCTCTTGGTGCCGGATATCAGTTTTCGTTTTGCGATGGTCGTCTTCTCGTTTCTCCACTTGCAGGTCTTTCACAAGAAGAGCAGCATTTAACAATGAGACATGGCTTTCAATCGCTCAATTCCTTTAATCCAACGGCTACTGGTCCATTTCACGGTTTAAAATCGAGCTATAAAGCACGATGGAGAGGCCCATGGATCGGAACGGATGTCGTTTATCATGTTGACTATGACCTGTCTTTCCTAGGAACTCTAGAGTACCATTGGGCAAGATACCGCGGTCATGGACATTGGAATCTTAGACCTGATCTTATTCATGGTTTTACGCAGAAAACAAAAGGTTACGGTGTTGTAGGATCCGTTGGCGCTGTGTATAACGTTTGTCAAGATTGGACCGTTGGATTGACATTAGCCTTCCAAACATGGAAAGGTCGCCCAGGCAAAAGCCGTGCGAAAATAGCCCTGCCTGAAGATGGAAAGATTGTTATTTATCAGTCTCAGCAGCGTTTAAATCGTGTGCGTTGGAATTCTTTCAATGTCATGGCCAGCGTTGGTTATCAGTTCTAGTAAAAAAGACTAGGACCGAACAAAATAAAGGACCTAAAATACAAGCTTGAAACGCCATAAGGTGATTTAAGTTTTGTTTTTTTTAGGTCCTTTGTCGTTTTGGTCCTTTTCGTCCTTTAGGTCCTTCTTCTTCGCTGCCCAATAGTTGCTTCCACCCCCATTTTTTTATAATCAAAATTAAAATTATTTACGCATCTTCGCTGTCCAATAGTTGCCCCCAATTCCATTTTTTTATAAATAAAATTAAAATTATTTACGCATCTTAATAGTATCTTTATTGAAATGTTTTATAATAGTACTTAATTATTTAATAACAAGGGAGAGAAGTATGAATGTTAATGAAATGAAATTGACTCAGTTTCAACAATTGTTACCAGCAATTAGGGAACAGGCCAAGGGAAGCGCAGATAGGTATCTAGCTGTTCAAATAACAAAAGACGGCATCACCCGCGCTCATAACTTTTCCAGTGAATCTTCGCTAAAGCAGAATTCTAACTACAAAAAATTATCGGTAGCCGAATGCGTAGCGCTCATGGCTGTTGCGAGTAGAGAACCCGGCCCAGTCAAAACATCAATGCTTTTGAGTCTATTAAAGATTGCATCTTTCGTCACTGTCATCTTAATTCCTGTTGGCCTAGTGATTAGACATTTTCAGAATAAAGCGGATGCAAGGCAGCGCGCAGAAAAAGTTTGTGAGCTTGTTAAGCTTATTCAACAAGTATTGATCACAATTAGCATCAGTCGCAATAATGAGCCTCAAACTCGACCAACCAGCCGCCCCCTTCCGCCGACACCTCAGCGATCTTCGCCGCCTAGTTGTCCTCTTCCGCCAACACCGGCAGAAAAGACATCTTCTATCAACGGGACTCCACCTCCACCCCCTCCAGTGCCAAACATGAAAGAACCGCAATACCGCACTTTTAAGGTTATTAAAAGAC
>Ga0105045_10000199_pt1 | contig 38824 bp, 26 predicted proteins | sample MAT02_FD_78089 | JGI IMG/M metagenome (GOLD analysis project Ga0105045, IMG submission 78089) | Freshwater microbial communities from Lake Fryxell liftoff mats and glacier meltwater in Antarctica - MAT-02 (megahit assembly) | ecosystem: Environmental > Aquatic > Freshwater > Ice > Liftoff...
TACTTCCAGTTCTATTCCCTTACCCGTCAATTATCACGCCCCACTACAAGGCCACGCCGTTCCAAAGATTGGCATCGAGCTGCGTTGGGTAACCGCCTTCGAGCGCAACGCTGCCCGCTTCGAAATACAGCGCAGTACCGACGGGATTTCGTTTGAAAAAATAGGGGAGTTAGCCGCCCACGGCAACAGCTCCCATCCACTGAATTACCGTTTCTGGGACAAACACCCGACGCTGAATAAGAACTATTACCGGCTCCGGCAAGTTGATTTAAACGAAAATTCTGCTTTGAGCAATATAGTAAAGGTAGATTGGAAATCGTTTGAAATCAACGTCTCCCCCAATCCTGCAACGGATATTTTTGAAATAAAATCTGACTTCGACTGGGACCGGGCACTGCTGCGCAACACATTGGGACAGGTAGTTCAAACCTTCTCTTATGCCGAGAAAACAACTTTGGAAGGGCTACCTGATGGAGTATATTTACTGGAGATTTTTGAATTAAACAAAGATGTACCAGTTGTATTTCAGCTGATAAAACAATAGCCTGATTTTCATTCAGCACTGCAAAATCATAAAAAATCCAGATGACCCCAAATTCCTAGTCCAGCGTTCGCTCGGAATTCTGGCTAGCCTGGCATCAGGGAGTAATTAAATCAAAACAATCAACATAATTTATGTACGCCCAACTATGCACTAATTTTTATAACCGACTAAGCGCAGCTACGTCATCAGTGCTCTCCTTACTGCTTATTTCCTCCGCTTTGCTAAGGATAGTGCGCCAAACGGCCTGGCTACCAATGACGTTTGCATATTCGTAACTTAATCTGACGGATGATACATAAAAATATACTTAAATTTTAAACAGACTTCGAACATGACAACTCAAATGAGCGTCTTGACGAACATAGTTTTATAGGTGGCACTTTGAGCAAATAAAACCTTCCATGGCAATATGCTGTATATGTAATTGGATAAATCGTGCCAGAATGCTATTTAGAAATTTTAGATACACCTTATCTTAATGAACCAAATTTTGAAATTCCTAAAGGGGACTAGGGACAGATTGAATTAGAAGCACTAATTATGACTAATATTGTATAGCCTGATGATACAAAATAAATTCAAGCTATTCTTTTTTGTAATAGATGGTTTCGTTAAGGTATAGTTGATGCATGGGATGACTATGTTGGTTGATTTTTACCACATAGAAAGTGTTAAAATATAAGTAAGTAGTTGATTCTCTTTTGCGACTATGTACACCAATAGTTCTGTTTCCATTTAATTTTGCTTCATGGCCTTTTGGATCTTTTTGTGGTGCTATAATATATTCAATTATTTGGAAAAACTCAGTAAAGGATATTAGGAATGGAAAAATTAATCATGAAATAACTGCTATTCAGGAGAAAAAAGGTACATGGAATCATGAGATTAGAATTGATATTAGATCCTTAGGCTTTGCCAAAATTCTTCCAAATAATTCAGTTGAATAATACTTTAATCATGATATCGTTAAACAATCTACATTTGAGAAAAACTACTTGTTATTATATAAAAGTGATTAATAGATTTTTAAATTATTAGGACACGAATAGAAGGAACAAATCTAACTTCTAAAATATTAAATTATTTTAGCTTATCTTTGTGGCTTATTTAGAAATTTATGGCATATATCTTACCAAAAACTATCCTAAGCGATAACTATGTACCATCATGTATCAGTTGTCTGTGACACTTAGCGAAAAGTCATATTTAGAAGCACATAATTCATAAGATAAAAGGATCTTAATCATTTTCATACCAAGCAGATACAAATCTTCATCATGGGCAAAATTATTGCTATTGCAAATCAAAAAGGTGGCGTTGGCAAAACAACTACCGCCATAAATCTAGCGGCGACTCTGGCTATCCTAGAAAAAAAAGTGCTCTTAGTAGATGCTGACCCTCAGGCCAATGCTACATCTGGAGTTGGCATCAAAGAATCTCAAATAACCCTCACCACTTATGAATGCCTAGTAGATGGTGCAGATCCTAGAGAAGCAATAGTAGCAACTGATACACCTAATTTATACTTATTGCCGTCGTCTATAGACCTTGTGGGTGCTGAGATTGAGCTCGTTAGTCAGGATAATCGCGAGTATAAAATGAAAGCGTTTCTAGACCAAGTGAAAGACGATTATGACTATATTTTTATAGATTGCTTGCCATCATTAGGCTTAATTACACTCAATGCCCTCACGGCGGCAGATAGCGTACTCGTGCCTGTTCAGTGTGAGTTTTTCTCTCTAGAAGGCTTCGGCAAACTCAAAGGCACCATCAATCTAGTTCAGCAAGCGCTAAACCCCGATTTAGAAATAGAAGGTGTAGTTCTCTCTATGTACGACCAGCGATTGCGCATGGCAAATATGGTAATAGAAGAAGTAAGACATATCATTTCCGACAAGATTTTTGAAACGATCATCCATAGGAATAGTAAACTAGGCGAAGCTCCATCATTGGGTCAACCCATCATCATATACGATGCTAGTAGCAAAGGTGCTATCAACTTCCTCAATCTTGCCAACGAATTTATAGCGCATAACGAAAGCATAGCAGCTGTGTAATCTATAGAGACATTATCAATAAAAATACTAAACGAAAAGAAGCAAATAAATAGGTATTGATGAACAAAAAAAATGAAGTGGGCAAAGGTTTAAGGTCTTTGCTATCCAATATAGAAAAAACAAACAACCCACTAGAAAGAGGTATCCTTGTCAAAGAGCTATCTAACAGAATCGCTATGATAAGCCCCAAAGATATAGAGGTCAATCCTTTTCAACCCAGAACGGAGTTTGACACAGATCAGCTCAATGACTTAGCTACCTCTATCCGCAACTCGGGCTTGATACAACCCATCACCGTACGCTCGGTCGGGGGCAATAAGTATCAACTGATCTCTGGAGAGCGCAGACTAAGGGCTTCTAAACTTGCCGGACTGACCGAAATCCCAGCTTATGTTCGTGTAGCCAACGATGAGCAAATGCTAGAAATGGCACTCGTAGAAAACATCCAACGTGCTGACCTCAATGCCATAGAGATAGCTATATCATACCAAAGACTGATGGAAGAATGCAATCTCACTCACGAGACACTTTCAGAACGTGTAGGCAAAAACAGAAGTACAGTGACCAACTATGTGCGATTGCTCAAGTTGCCACCGATGATCCAGAATAGTGTCAAAATCAGTGAGTTATCTATGGGTCATGCTAGAGCACTAGCTGGGGTAGAGGATCTATCATTGCAGCTAAAGGTGTACAAGCAAGTGCTAGAGCAAACACTTTCGGTACGTGCGCTAGAGAAGCTTATCCAAAGCTATCAAGAGCCTAATACTAAAGAAACACCCAAACCGTTAGATGGTATCACACCAGAAATACAAAAGCTAGAAACAGAAATCTCTGCAATACTAGGTGTTAAAATAGATATAAAAAGAAATACTAAAGGTGCGGGCAGCCTAGTACTTTCGTTTAATAATGATAACGAGTTTAACCAGATACTCGAGGCTTTGCGCAATTAGTAAATATCCTCTTATTTATGAATACCAAATTAGTGAATATTATTAAATCAAGTGTGGTACTTACTTGCGGTTTGGTAGGTTTGCTATTAGGAGATGTAAATGCCCAAAATCCATTTAGCCAAGGGAACAATGGACTTAATCAGGCTCAAACGGTCGTTATAGACACTTCCACCAGCACAGAAGAAGATACGATTGTAAAAAATGGATTTTTCTCTATTTTTAAAGGGAAACCAGGCAAAGCTGCACTCCTAAGCCTTGTGATCCCATCAGGAGGCCAGATATATAATAAAAAGTGGTGGAAAGTACCATTAGCATTGGCCATAGACGGAGGATTAGGATATGTACTGTATAATAATATCCGCAAATATAACATAGCAAATGATGCTTACATCAATGCGCGAGACTTAGAATTAGAGACACTTTCACGTACTATTGTTGAGCGAAATTTCCATCGAAAAAACAAAGAATACGCCTATTTATGGTTGTTCTTAGGACATATCACTACGGTTATAGATGCGTATGTAGATAGACATTTGATGAAATTTGACGTAAGTCCAGACCTTAGCCTACAATATGGATCAGAAACAAATAACTTTTTTGTACAGAGTCAATTGCCAATATTTAATATCAGTATCAATCTCAATCCACAGCGAAATCAGAAGCCCAATCCATTGTTCCTGACTAATCCGTAAACTAGTTGGTCAACGGATGTGACAAAACCGTCTTTTTCTTTAATTTTAATAAAAATAATCAAAATATGAAGAAAGAAATTATCTCTAGTACTGCTAAAAAGAAACGATTAAGTAAGAAAGGTCACCCACCTGGAGCAGCGATATATACCGGAAGCACCAAAGACAATGAAATAGCTATCGAAGTCTTTAGATATAATAAAGAAGTTTGCCACCACGATTTTATGCAAGTTGGTGAAGTGTTAAACCTTGCTGATGACACTAATGAAAATAGGTGGATCAATGTCAATGGCGTACATGACGAAAAGATAGTACAGCGGATCACCGCCAGATATAATATACATTACCTATTTCAAGAGGATATATTGAACGTTTTTCAACGACCAAAGATAGAAGAGGAGTTTAACTATCTTTTTTTGACATTCAGACCATTGCTATGGAATGAAGCGTTCCAAAGCATAGAAGAGGAGCAGATTTCTGCCATGCTGCTAGCCAACACTGTACTGACTTTTCAGGAGCATCAGGGCGACGGCTTTGATGTGATACGAGAGCGAATAGTCAAAGATAACTCCGTCCTTAGGCTTCAAGGTAGTGACTACCTTTTCTATAGAATACTAGACATCACGGTCGATAATTATTTTGAGATTTTAGAAAAAGTTGGTGATAATCTAGATGAAATAGAAACAGAAATAATGGACAAAAACCACAAAAATAAACTTTATGACATCCAAAAGAATAAAAAGGATATCATGCTCCTTCGCAAAAACATCTACCCGCTGCGTGATGTACTCAACAAGCTTATCAAAACCGAACATCCACTCATAACCGAAAAAACACGCAAATACTATACAGATGTACTCGACCACACCTTTCAGGTAATAGAAACAATAGAAACCTACCGTGACCTCAATATGGCGCTACGTGATGCTTACAACAATGCGCTCTCAAACGAGATGAACAACATCATGAAGGTACTAACAATCATATCTACAATTTTTATACCTTTGACATTTATTGTTGGTGTGTATGGTATGAATTTCAATTACATGCCTGAGCTAGACTATCGATATGGATATCCACTAGTATGGCTTGCGATGATCATCGTCACGCTAATTTTGATTTCTTGGTTTATGCGCAAGAAATGGTTATAGATTAAATATATATAGCTAGCTAGCTAAAACAAGTTAAAATTTTATATTTTATCGTTTGTCATTTCATGGGCAAAATGATGAAGACGACCTTGGAAGCTTTCTATCTGATTTCTTGATCGATAGCTGATTTTGCTTGATCTACGTGATCTTTTACTTCTGCATAAAGCTTCATTATCCAATTGCGGTTGAGATTCATCTTCCAAAAATAAGACAATATTATTGCCTCATTTTGCTTGTCTATTTTTAGCGGCAAGATGATACCTATTAGTTTTTTATCTGCATCAAACTCAAAATTGGGTGCTAGTGCTTCATTTATTTCCTTAAAATAATTGTCCTGAAACTGCAACTCACCGTATTCTTCCTCTAGTTTTCTGAGTGTGATGTAATCATACTCATAAAGTGCAATGATTTTTGATCTCAACGAATCATTTCTGATGATTTCTAGCCCTTTTGATTGCAGTACCTTATAACCTGAAGTATTTTGTATAGAGACAAAATCACGGTTAAGGTTGAGATAGTGAAACAGAAATGAGTCTTTAGCAACTGTCTGTTTAGCAATCATCCGCTTAAAATACGAAATGGCATCGACGCCTTGCTGATGGCCAGTTTCATTAAGTTTAAGGTCACCTAGATCTTTATCTAGTCCATTATTTATTTCGGTAAGAATCCTGTGTTCCACAGCCCTATTATTTTTATTTTCATTCCAGTTATTGAGAGCAAATGCAGACACGACAGCTATGAAGATCGACAAAAACTCAACACCGTACTTCATCCAATCTTTAGATACTATTTGCTTCATGGTTATAAATGATATTTTAAACGCTTAATCAGTATTTTAAAAAAGCTATTTTACTAAAAATTATAATGTACTTCGCCGTGAGGTAGATATTTGGCATACATCGTCAATAATCGTTGCGGGTACAAATATATACAATAATACCAGTTGGATTTATAAAATTGTCCAAAATAAAGTAATATAATTTTTATCAGTCAATTCAAAATCGCCAAAGCATAACTTTAAAAAGCTAAAAAATCGAAAAATCTAATAGTGTTGTAAATCCTTCTAAAAACTTCATCCCTTTGTAGGAATTTCCTTTCTCATTTAGTTTTGGACTCCATACAGCGATTGCGTATTGAGTAGGATGAATAGCAATGATACCTCCACCGACACCACTTTTGCCAGGAAGGCCAACTTTAAAAGCAAACTCGCCAGATTCATCATAAAATCCACAAGTTTGCATAATTGCATTTATTCTTTTGGATTGTATTTTGGTCAATACCTGACTGTTGTTATGCATAGTTTTACCATTGTTAGCTAAGAAAAGAAGCAATGCTGAAAGATCCTTACAATTAGTCTCTAATGAGCATAAATCAAAATAAAAATCTAGTACTTCTTGAGGTTCATTATTGATGTTACCAAAAGATTTTATAAAATTACAAAGCGCCACATTGCGATATCCGACTGACTTCTCCGATTGTGCAATCCTGTAAGAGTAATCGATGTCTACATCCTTAGCTAATGTTCGAATAAAGCTCAACAAGTCCTTCTTTGGATCATCCAATTTAGTCAATAAAATGTCAGAAATGACTAACGCACCAGCATTTATGAACGGATTTCTAGGTATGCCCTGATCATTTTCTAGTTGCACAAGTGAATTAAATCCTGTTCCTGAAGGCTCTACGCCTAGCCTATCCCATATATCTTCACCTATCAATTTATAAGCAAGACATAGTGAAAAAACTTTTGCAATACTCTGTATAGAAAATTTAACATTATAGTCCCCCAATCCAAAATCTTCAAGTAAAGTAGTAGAAATATGCACACCAAAATGACTGGCATCTACATTAGCCAATTCAGGAATGTAAGAAGCCAATTTACCTTGAGCCTCTATCCCACTTACTTTAATAAAAATCTCTTCTATAACCTCTTTAAAATTCATACAACTATCTTAAAATTTGAATTGAAAGTGCAAATTAGAGCTTTTATCCGATTAATCACCTAAATATCTTAATAATCCTAACCATTAAAAGTTCAAAATTTAAACTATGGAAAATGAAGCATATCGAAGTCGCCTAAAAGTTAAATGGAGCTCAAAATGTTAATTTCTCTCAAAATATTGCTAAAATATGTGCTAAAAACACAATCTATATCAATAATTATAATAATTTTACACGATTATACGTATTACAGTTAGTATTTAAGATTTGTTTGTCAAATAGATCAAAGTATCGTATAAATAAAATGTTTAATATGTCTCAAATATTCCATACCCCCTAGAACCAACTTATAAAAGATGAGTTTCAAAGAATTTTAGAAAACTAGAACAATCTGAAGCAAATCATAGTTATCTAATATAAATATCAATAAAAAATGAATATCAATTTCAGAAAAATCGCTGCTGGGCTAGTATTATGTGCGATCGTAATAGGATTTAGTTCTTGCAATAGAGGTTACGGATGTCCTTATGAGCTAAAGACAGTAGTCAAAATAGTAGCACCTTTAATAAAGTAAGCTATGATTCCTTGGAAAAATCTAGTTACAGATCACGATTTAGCGGAGGCAATAACTCAATCTCATGATGGGTTGGTCTTGTTATTTAAACATAGCACTAGCTGTTCTATTAGCCATGTAGCCAAAATGAGACTAGAGGAAGCCTGGAGTCCTATCAAACCTGTAATACCATATTATTTGGATTTGAAGACTCACAGATCATTGTCTAATGCCATAGCTGACCAACTTTCTGTTCATCACGAGTCACCGCAGATATTGATCTTAAGCGATGGCGACTGCATACATGATGCATCACACTTAGACATATCAATGGATGAAATTAATGAGGTAATTGAGCATCACAATGCGCCTAGCCAATAAAATACAGCTCTCATCCGACGGCTCTCATACATTAATGTCGGAGGAGTTTAATGTATCTTATCACTCCATACATGGAGCCATCACCGAATCTAACCATGTGTTTATAGATGCAGCATTGCAATATAAGGTAGATGATGGAGCAAAAAAAATTTCTATTTTTGAAATGGGTTTTGGTACAGGTTTAAACGCATTCCTAACTTACCAGTATGCTGAAAAAAACAAAATCACTATCGATTATCAAGCTATAGAACTATATCCAATAGAAAAAGTAACTTTTGATGGTTTGAATTATGGGGATTTACTTGGCAATATGGATCAATTTATTGACCTACATCTGATAGAATGGAATAAAAAGTTGGTCTTTTCCTCTTATTATACTTTCGAAAAAATCTTAGAAGATCTAGTTACTTTCCCAATGAGACAGACTTATGATATCATTTATTATGATGCTTTTGCACCCAATGCACAACCAGAACTATGGACGACTCATATACTTGATAAAATGTATCATGCACTAAATGAGAATGGCGTTTTGGTAAGCTATTGCGCTCAAGGCGAGTTTAAAAGAAATCTCAAAAAAGTAGGTTTCTCTGTGGAAGAATTGCCTGGCCCGCCCGGAAAAAGAGAGATGACTCGAGCAGTAAAACCAATGTCTTTAATGATGTAAACTCCAAAAAAGGTGAAAAATTCAGAAATTTAGTAAGTTTTTAACATTCCAATTAATCAGTTTTGATAACTTTTTAGTCATCTTTGCGTCTCATTAATGTGCAGAAAAATGCGATACTCAGCATATATCAGATAATTTAAAAAATTTATACTCATGAAATTCGTTCAAATACTTTCTCTTTTATTGATGCTTACTGTAAGTTCAGGGTTAAATGCCCAAAAAGCTACATCAAAAAAGTCTAATTCGACTTACATGCAATCTAATAGCAAGGTTGCTCAAAATAGTCATCCTGGTGTGCATTTGACTTTTGCCAACGAGGAAACAAATCTTGGTAAAGTTAAAAAAGGTGATACAAAAAAATTTGATCTTGAATTTACAAATACAGGCTCCGAAACCATCACAATAGATATCGCATCTAGTTGTGATTGTACTACACTAGACTACCCGAAAACACCTATAAAAGCTGGAGAAAAAGCAACTATTCATGTGATTTTTGACAGTAGTAAAAAAGAAGAATCAGAAGTAATAGATGTAGATCTATACCTAAAAAACATAAACCCTAAAACTGGTCAGAGAATACTAAGAGTGGTGAAATATAAATATGAATTGATCAAATAGAAAAATTATAAAATAATATTAGAAGGAGGAATTTGATAGACATATTCAGATTCTTCCTTTTTATTTGAACCTAAGGTGTAAGGTTTTATAATCTAAATTTCAGTCAGTGCACCAAAATTTATCATTAAATATTATAAATATTCTTTCATTAAACTAACGATCTGTTTTGCTTAAGCAGTTTTTCAACGGTTGAATTAAGCATAGATATATTGCTTGACTGACTATCGATCGTCTTTTTCATCATGTCCATCTCTGAGTGAAAATCATTGCGTATATTATTAGGCGAAGGTAAATAAGGCGATATTTTGACTTCTACATGCCATATTTCTCTCACTTCCTGAATAGGGACGATATTGGGTTGATAAAAATTATTGTCAGACAATAGCACAATAGTACCGTCTTTATGTATGTTGTTTTTTACTCTTTTGACTACAATAGAACCATGCTGCACGACGACATAAACTAAATTATCTCTTACTGACGAATACTTATTATTATTATCTACAAACGAACATACTACTTTGTCACCCGCATATAATGATGGTTCCATGCTGTCGCCTACGATATCAAAACATCTGTAAGAGCCATGTTGAAACTTATAATCAGGTAGCGAAAAACTCACTAAATCATCTGCATACACATCATCATTAAATTGCTCCGTGTATCCAGCCTGCGCCGCTGTGGGTACATATAAGATGCGCTCTATTTCTTTAGGTTTTTCTATAGACGAGCTCTGAGCTATATCACCATCACTAAACATCATTCCCACTCCCACAAATATATAGTTGGGGTTGATCCTATATACCTCAGAAGCATTTTTAATCAATTCTATGGTAACATCGCGTTTGCCTTTGATGATATCATTCAGATTCTGCGGATGATAATCAACAGATAATGCAAACTGTCGAAAAGATTTAATCGCTCCTGTATATTTTAGATGCTCAATGCACTTCACGAATCGTTCTGTAACTATACTACACATAAAAATAATTAAGTTGGTATATTAATATATGGTCACAAAAGTAAACTTTTTATATTTAAATAAAAAATAATGTGTAATATTTATTAAAAAAATATATAATATGATGATTTTCTAAACACTTTTAACAAAGGTAAGAAGCAGCCCTGATTCATTCATTCTCATAAATTTATAACCTTCATCATCAAATTTTATTAATTCATCGATAGACGTGACATGATTTTTTATTACATAACTAGCCAGTAAGCCTCTTGCACGTTTTGCACTGAAAGAAATAAATTTTTGTTCCCCGTTTCTCATTTCAAAAAAATCTATATTTATAATCGGTTTATTCAATGCTTTGTAATCTATCACCTTACTATATTCTTCACTTGCTAGGTTTAGTAAATATTTACTGCCCGTAGCTTCAAAATCAGTTCGCAATAGATCAGTAACTTCGTTGCGCCAAAAATGATGAAGATTAGTCCCATATTCGGTAGATAATCGACTATTCATCTCTAATCTATAAGGTATTACAGCGTCTAAGGGCCTTAATACTCCTAGAAATCCAGATAATATCCTCAGTGATTTTTGCGCATAAGCTAGGTCCTCTGTACTATAACTTTTGGCGTTAAGCCCACTATATACCTCGCCAGTATAAGCAGATATCGCAGCATAATTTTGAGGTAAAGACAAATCAAATTTATAATTACTAAAAGACTCGTACACTCCATCAGCCAACTTTTTACTTATTTTCATAAACTTCATCAGTTCGAGCACATCGAAGTTTATAATAATTTTTAATAGTTTTTTGCTTAATTCAATGCTTCTAGGTAAGCTATTCGGCATGATAGTACTCACTTCACTATTCATAGTCTTGGATGGAGATAAGATAATAAACATAGACAACTTTAATTATAAAAAAAATAAGAATATATATTAAAAAAAACTATATGAGATAGCATTTGAATAATTGTACCCCGAAGATAGACTATAGTCATACTTATAGACCTGATTAGGAATAAATTTAGTTTCCAAAAAGCGACCAATAAACATTATAATAATAGATCTTCGTGACAAAGGTCACTATAATTTTATAAAATATAGTATTTTTGGGACATCAAACAAAATCAAGCTGTCAAATACTGTATGAATCAGCTTGATTAATGAGATGTATTATGTACCATCACTAATGAAATATTGGAAGCATTAAGTAAAATAATCACCCTACAACACATATATGTCAAGGTAAACAGTCCTGCTTCTAATAGCCAAACTACACTATTAGAAGACATCAGCCTATGCATTAATCAAGGTGAAATCCTAGGAATTACTGGTGAGTCTGGTTCTGGGAAGTCTATGCTCGGTAGGACTATTATGGGATTGGTTAGCATAAAAAAAGGTTTCGTTGTAGAAGGCAAAGTAGTTTTTGAAAATCAAAACCTACTGACACTCTCTGAAAATGAGCTATCCAAGATCAGAGGTGCACAAATCTCCATTGTATTTGAAAACCCAAGTTCTGCATTTAATCCACTGAAAAAAATCGGGAAGCAAATCTTAGAATCTATCACCGTCCACAATAAAACATCCAAGTCAGAAGCAAAAAAGCAGATTTTTGAAGCCATGGACGCACTTGATCTAATAGAGCACGAAAGAGTTTTTAACGCTTATCCACATGAATTATCCGGTGGTCAGTTGCAACGACTATTACTCATCTCCTCATCCATCAACCGGCCAAAAATTCTAATCCTAGATGAAGCTACTTCGCAGCTAGACCAGACTACGATTGAAAAAGTAATAGTATACATAAATCACATCAGAAACAAATTTGCCACCTCTATTCTGTTTATATCCCATGATCTGAAGCTATTGACATCGCTATCAGACCGAATCATCATGATCAAAGATGGAATAGTGATAGATAGTTTTGTCAACAATGGAAAACATTTTACAACCACTTCACCGTACACCCAGAGCTACCTCAATCAAAATCTGTCACAAGGTCAAAATAAGTATATTATAACTTCTGAACCAGTTTTGGTCCTAAAAAATATCAACAAAAGCTTCTCAAAATATCTAATTTACCCTTTTTTAAAACTCAGTACTAATGACGTTCTAAAAGATATTAACTTTGCGTTAAATCAAGGTGAAATATTAGGCATAATGGGTCCATCTGGTAGCGGAAAATCTACTTTAGCTAAGATTATCGTCAAGATGACAGCGCCAGATAGTGGTATAATCCGATTGCTAGGCAATGACATCAGCGATCTCACAACTACACAAAAGCAGCTTTCTAGTATCATCCAAATGCTCTTCCAAGATGCACACGCTAGCCTCAATCCGTTACAAAAAGTCAGTCAAATCTTCTCTGATGTCATCAAAGTACATTGGACTAAAGATGTAAACAAAGAGGAAATTATGCTTGAAGCACTTGCAAATGTGAGCTTATCGCCTGATATCCTAGATCGATACCCTAACGAAATGTCAGGTGGACAGAAGCATAGAGTTTGTATAGCTAGAGCTCTACTTTGTAAACCAAAAATACTAATACTGGATGAGTCGCTATCAGCTCTTGATATCGTCAATCAAATCAAAATGATAGAATTGTTCCAAAAACTTAGAACCCAATTAAATCTATCTATAATTTTCATTGCACACGATCTACGTCTTAGTCAAGCTTTGTGTGATCGTATTATTACTATAGATAATGGCAAAATGGTAGAATATGAACCCAAATAAAATCATAAAACAATGTATATCTCTACTTTGCAAAATGTGAAGCAGCATCTATGACTTTCCCATCAGGAAAATCTGCCGAGGTCACACTGTAGTTAAACCCTGGTACCATTGCGAATGCTCCATGTTCACCCTTTTTATTGACTGCTATGAACCCCACTTGGAAAGTTTTGGCTTTCTCTGGATTGATTCGAACCAGACGCTCGATGGCTAGTTTGCATGCCTCCGCAGGAGAGTTTCCTTGACGCATCAGCTCTACTACTAGGTGTGTCCCGTTGATCCTAATCACTTCCTCGCCTTGACCTGAAGAAGTAGCAGCACCTATTTCGTTATCCACATATAATCCTGCACCTATGATCGGAGAATCCCCTACTCTCCCGCGCATTTTAAAGCCCATACCACTGGTCGTACACGCCCCCGCAAGATCGCTGTCACCATCTATAGCGAGTAGCCCCATCGTATCATGGTTAAAATCTCCATTTGATAATCGTTTAGGTGGATCGATTTTACTTCTGTTATTTCCTTGGGTTTGTTCTATATTGATCGTAGGTTTGTATTCAGATTTTACTAGCCATTCTCTATAAGTTTTCTCAGCTGCAGCAGAAAGCTTACCGTCCGTCAGCGTAAATCCATTATCGATGGCAAATTTTTGGGCTCCAGCACCGACCAACATCACATGAGGAGTTGTTTCCATGATTTTGCGTGCTACACTTATCGGATGTTCTATGCGTTCTAGAAAGGCGACTGACCCACAATTGTACTTATGATCCATGATACTTGCGTCTAATGTCACATATCCATCTCGATCAGGATTGCCTCCGATACCTGTACAACAATTGATGGTGGATTCTATAGATTTAGCACCCTCCTCTACAGCATCGATTGATTTTTTACCATCGAGCAACACGTTATATGCTACTTTATTGACGGCTATGCCACTGTCCCAAGTTGAGATCACAAGTGGAATTACTAGCTTCACATTTTCTTTTGGGCTACAGCCCAATGCAAAAACAGCAACAACTGATATAGTTATTTCAAATAAATATCTAATTAATTTACAAATACATAACTCACTATTAACTAACATAGGCTTAGATTTGGTTGGTAATTGAGTACGCTATTATAGAATAACAGCACAAACTAGACCCAAAGCTAATCTATTTGTCCATACTTTTAAAGTTTATTCTGAAATCCTCACAGAATCTGAGCCAATTAAGCTTTTCTGTCTTAAATGAATTTTAATTACTTCGCCTTAACCAACGTCACTTTTGTTTTATTGGTGGTGGTGGAGGAGTTGCCAATGAACAACTCAAAATCACCTGGTTCTGTACCGAAGCTCATATCTTGACGATAAAAAGCTAAATCCTTTGAGTTAATGGTAAAGTTTACTCTTGTGCTTTGACCTGATTTTAGCATCACTTTTTTAAATCCTTTCAGTTCTTTGACTGGTCGAGTCACGCTACCTACTAGATCTCTGATATAAAGCTGCACTACTTCCTCACCGTCATAAGCGCCAGTATTTTTGAGTTCAACACTTGCAGTGATCGATTGATCATCCGTAAAACTGATTTTATCTACCATCACTGAACTGATTTCAAAAGTCGTATAGCTGAGTCCATACCCAAATGCATACTGAGGAGTGTTAGGCATATCTAAGTACTTTGAGTTCCACTTACTATCAGGATCAAATGGTCGTCCGGTGTTTTTGTGACTGTAGAAAACAGGGATCTGTCCCTCATGTCTGGGGAAACTGATCGGGAGTTTGCCCGCTGGATTGTATTTAGCATAAAGTACATCAGCTATAGCATTGCCAGCTTGTGTACCCAACCACCACGCTTCAACTACAGCATCAGAGTACATCGCTACTTCGTCTAAGATCAGCGGGCGACCATTCATAAGTACCGTTACGATTGGTTTGTTAAGTTTGTTAAGTTCTTTGAGCAATTCCAATTGTACGCCTGGAATTCTAATCATTGCTTTGGCCGCAGCCTCACCACTCATCTCTTTGCTTTCGCCTATAGCAAGGATGATCACATCTGTGTTTTTAGCTTTTGCAATTGCTTCCTCAAAACCAGATTTGTCTGTACCTTCGATTTCACAGCCTTTGACAAATTCAATATTTAACGAACTGTATGGTGCATTTGCCTTCATTCCCTCAAGTAATGAGATACATTTGTCGCCTTCGCCAGCAGCAGACCACACACCAGTCATATTTTCTTTATCGTTACCTAATGGACCGACGATAAGCATTTTTTTGATGGTTTTATTGAGTGGAAGTACGCCTTTATTTTCTAGTAATACGATAGAACGCTTAGCAACGTCGCGACTTATGGCATTATTCTCAGCAGAGAAAACCTCTTTTTTCTCACGTTCTTTATTTGAAAATCTATAAGGATCATCAAATAAACCAAGCATCTTTTTGATTGTCAAAATCCGTCTAACTGCATTATCTATCTGTGCTATCGTGATACTACCATCGGTTAAACCTACCTTGATTTTATCTTGATAGATGCCACCCTGCATATCCATATCTACGCCTGCATTGAGCGATTGGATGCCTGCTTCTGTTTCGTTAACTGCCGTACCATGCTTGACCATTTCATTGATAGAAGTGTAATCTGTGACTATAAAACCATTAAAACCAAGCTCGTTTCGAAGCACTTTTTTGAGCAAAAACTGATTGGCAGAGGCAGGTACTCCATCGTATTCGTTAAACGAAGTCATCACAGTATGCGCACCTGCACGCACCGCAGCTGCATAAGGCGGTAGATACACTTCTCTAAACATACGCTCGCTCATATCCACAGTATTGTAGTCTAGTCCACCCATAGGCGCACCATAGGCTGCAAAGTGCTTGACACAAGCCAGCAAACGATCTACTTTAGCAAATCCATCACCTTGGATTCCTCTGACCCTAGCTTCAGCAATGCGACTACCCAGATAAGTATCCTCGCCAGCGCCCTCCATCACACGTCCCCATCTAGGCTCTCTACTGATATCTACCATGGGGGCAAATGTCCAATGAAGACCAGAAGCGGCAGCTTCTTTTGACATTACATAAGCTGCTTTTTCTATAACTGTTAAGTCCCAACTGCATGCTTCTGCAAGTGGTATGGGAAAAATAGTTTTGTAGCCATGTATCACATCATAACCAAATAGCAATGGAATCTTAAGTCGGCTTTGTTCTACAGCAACTTTCTGTAGTTTGGTAGTAAAATCCACCGTGTGGCTATTAAAAAGTGCTCCACATTTACCATCTTTGATATCTTGTTCATATCCACCCTTGATTGTCGGGCCCGTACTCTCCCAGTCTGTAGAGTACAGCGTCATTTGACCCAGTTTTTCATCTAGTGTCATCTGCCCAATCAATTTTTCGATAAATGGATCTTTTTTAGAAGGAGCAATATTACTAAGACTATCAGCTCTTTTCTTGCTACAGCCTATAACTATCGTTAAAGCGATAATTGCAGAAATGAAGAAATATTTCAGAGAAAAATTATGCATAATATTTAGATTTTAATTTTGATAATAACAAATGTAGTAATTGTTCAAAATATGAATTATTAATATATATAAAATAATGAAATATAAGGTTTAGAAAACATTTCGAGTTAAAATTTATATAGATGCAGAACCCAGGCTGATTGTTTATTTCAGCTCATCTAACCACCCACCTTTGAATCCAGCGCGCTGCAATCCTTTGATGATGTATGGATTTCGTTTCATGATATTCCAGATCAATTGGGTTTCATGATTTTGTATCTGCAGCAAAATTGGTCCTTGATCTATACCTAGATAGTCTATATCAAACCAACCGTCGAGATGATTATCGTCTTTGTAGGTAAGGTTAAAAGCATCTTTAAAACCATACTCGCCTATCAATCTATCGTAGTGGGTATTCCACATCTGCTCCATGCACTTTTCTGATTCATAAGGAGTAAATACAAAGCTACCCCCGGCAGCTGTAGGTGCAATAGTTCCGTCATCTATGATCTGTAAACTAGCCGCTCCGCGAGCGCGATAACCAAAAAACACAACCTCTTTTCCATCTAGCTGAAGTTTCGTATCCTTCGGTCCGTCGCAGGCCGTCAGTCCCCATTGGTTCTCGCCATATCCCACAAACTTACTTGGATTAGCTATACAATAATCTCTATTAGACAATGTAGCTCTGCGGCTATTCTCGTGGTAATCATAACGTAGTTTAGTGTTCACTTCGTCATTGATACCTCTGAAGTCTATCCAGATATGACTGTATTGGTGACCAAAAAGTGGATCAAATTGAATATTGGTTTGCCCGTAAAATGTATCGATGGGATAGGTTTCACACCACTTAGCCCAAGCATCATTTGCAAGTGGATATGTAGGAGAGCCCATTGCCATCACCAGTAAAATCATAGCCTCATTATATCCTGCCCATTCTGATTCTATAAACCCATTTTCGGGGTGCCAACCCATACTCATTTTGCCATTAGTTTTAACCATCCAATTCCACTCTACACGCTTAAATAAGTCATCTGCAAATTTTCTAATCTCGGTTTCGATAGGATCACTTGGGTTATCAAAATAAGTCATACAGCTCAGTACTCCTGCCATCAATAGACCAGTATCTATTGAGGAAAGTTCCACATTTTTGAATCTAGTGGCGTTATCAGTATTTAGGAAATGATAGAAAAACCCTTTGTGTCCTGAAACTGAGGTTGTGTCACTCCCTTGCGGCAGAGAATACAATGTCTTTAAAGTGGACAATACTCTTTCTGCTCCTTGGGTACGTGTGATATACTTATTTTCTATGCCAACTAAATAAGAGCTCAAACCGAATCCTGTAGCTGCTATACTCGAAAATGCTTTTGTTGGATAACGGTCAGGTATCTGAAAATTAGCACTATCTGCTCGTTCCCAAAAGAAATTAAACGTTCTCTTTTTCAATTCTGCACGTGAATAATCAACTTTCTCAATTTTGGACACTTGGGCACACCCAACCAACAGTATCAAAAAAGACAAAACTGAAAATATTTTAAAGTTCATAATTAATTTTTGGAATATACTAAAACTTATAAAACTGTATTTTAAATATACAAATAATAATTAATATGTAAAACCTAATTTATCAAGTCCTTGCTGTACATCTGTGTTTTTCATCATGTAGTCCCAAATCAACCCGCTGCGATGGTTTTCTATCATGACTAAAATCGGACCTTGATCTATCGCCAAAAATGAACTAGCAAACCATATATTTGTCAAATTAAACGCATCTATAAATCCAAATTCTTTAAACGTACGATCACCTAGTTTATAATAGAAAAATTTTAATGCTCGCATAGATTCTGTAGGAGTATAGGGCATGGATGAGAGTGCTGCTGTAGGTGTGATCACACCTCTATCATTGGTGGGGCTATGTGCTGTATAACCATTGTTGGTATCGCTAGCCGTGAGTCCCCAACAATCTGTACTGTATCCAGAGAATCTGCGTGGGTTTGCTATACAATAATTATAATTGATCAAGCTATGATTGGTTACCTGAGTATCATAGTCACCATATTGATCTTTCAGTCCAAAAGGCTTAATACCTAGAAAACTGTAATGAGCAAAAAATAATGGTCCACCGAGATCTTCACCTAAAGGAAGTGTAATGCCATAAAAAGATTTACCGTTTTTCATGCCTCCATTTCGAGCCCAGCCATTCTCATAGACTGCTTTGTTGATAGGATGCGTAGGCGACGATGCTGCAAGTACATAAGTGATCAATGATTCGTTCCATCCTCTGACCGGCAGATTCATGTCCCAATTGAAGTTAGGTGACCAATGCCAATATAATATATTTCCACCGTCTTTTGTGAACCAGTTCCATTCTACACCTTCCCAGATGGATTGGATCTTAGTTCTTAGTTCTGTTTCAGTAGTTGAGTTTTGATCAAAGTATTCTTTTGCGGTAAGCAGGCCAGCTATTAAAAATGACGTCTCTACAAGATCTCCGCCATTATCCCTAGGCGAAAAAGCGATCACTTTGCCTGTATTGCCATCCAACCAATGTGAGAATGCACCATGAAAACGGTCAGCTTTATCATGGAGAAAATTTGTTATTTTTAGTATTCTTTCTAGTCCTTTTTCACGAGTGATAAAACCACGTTTGATGCCTACGATGATGCCCATGATTCCGAATCCTGATCCACCTGAAGTAACGAGGTTGCCTGAAGTATTGCGTTCGCGTGCTAATCCAGAATAGGGGTGACCAAAATCCCAAAAATATTTGAAAGTCTGGCTTTGAACCAAATCAAGTAATTTTTCATCACTTATAATAGGAAATTTGTCTGTCGAATCTATTTTTGTATTAAATGTAGTATTGAGTGTAGAGGCTAGTTCGACACCTTGATAGCTTTTGAGTTGATTGTTGATAACAAAATCATACTTAGTCAATGGTTTGAGAGGGCTAGTAGGCGAGATAGTTATAGTACTATCATTATTACTTATAGACCATTTGTAGTGGATAGGAGTTCCATTATCAAAAATGCTGATAACATTATCAATGGTAGTCGGATCTACAACTGACGAAAAGGAAGCTGTAATCACAGGATTTAAACCAGCGTCAGATATAGCATAAGATTGGTCACCATCTACGGCGTAACGGGTCAAATAAAAAGGTGTGGGCACTGCTGCTTCCTTGCTGCAAGATGCAAATAATAAACTTAAAAATATAAAACCTCTCCAGTTCATGATCAAAGATTTAAAAAAGGGGAAGATTTAACTCTTCCCCCTTTTAATATTAATATTAATGTCGCAAGATAGATTATCTACCCGCTTTCTCTAAAAGGTAAAGTGAGTTGATCTCAGCATCAGTCAATGCTTTGTTAAATACTCTCACTTCATCCATACTTCCAGTCATAGGTACTTGCCATCCTTCAGCAGTACCTCCACCAGCTACATTTGTACCCCAAGCACCTATTACAGGTTTAGTAGGACTGTAAAACGTTAATGGTCCTGTGGTTGCTCTAGTTTCCCAATCAGGATTACTAACTTTCACACCATTAGCATAGACTTTAAACTTCTCGCTAGTTGCATCATAAGACATCACTATGTGTGTCCATTTGTTAATACCATTGACTACTTGTACACCACCATTAGAAGGCTCGTTACGTACATCTTGGAAATTAGGACTTCCAGCTTTGTTAGATACTATCAATCCTTTAACGATCAAAGTATCTCTACCTGCTTTTCTCCAACCAGTTTCAGACATAAGGTTGATATTACCCGCCCATTCGTTAGGCCTAGACATGGTAAAGAAAGAAGTTGGTACACCTGGAGCACCACTGTTATTATCAACATTTACCCATGCAGTGACTGACATGTTGGGTAAGCTGTTCAATGCAGTGATTGCGTTGTAAGCAAGGAAGCCTTTAGTAAATTTAACACCTTTGCCTTTTGCTCCTGTTTCGTAAGTAGCATTGGTAGAGCTAGCAGGTACTGCACCTGACTTAGTCTCTTTACCATCACCCTCAAATCCCCAGTGAGCTACTAGATTAGTAGCTGCTACATCCGCAGCTGTGTTAAAACCGCCGATAGCAGGAAGTACTACTTCATCGTCTTTGCATGAAGTTACTCCTAGTATTAAACTGCCAGATACACCAACAGCCATACATAAATTTAAAAATTTTGAGTTCATTTTTTAAAATTTTTTAGTGTGATTTAATAAATAATAATAAATTATATAACGATATTGTATAATTTTTAATAACCTGAGTTTTGCTTTAACAAGTCTCCGCTCAACTCTATCTGCAATGCAGGAATAGGGAGCACCTCATGCTTGCCTATTACAAAAATTTTGCCATCTGCCGCAAAAGCCTCAGCAGCTACACCTGTTCTGACCATATCAAAAAATCGGTCATGTTCCATAGCGAGTTCGTACCTTCGTTCGCTCCATATAGCTTGCCGCAAAGCCTGTCCTCCACCTGCATTTATACCTGATAGACCTGCTCTGGTACGCAGGAGATTGACATTGCTGATGGCTAAGCTAGGATTGTTAAGTTCATTTGCTGCCTCCGCTTGCATTAATAGAACGTCTGCAAAGCGCAAAATGTGAATATTTTTTTGTTTTTGGTCTCTATTATTTATAAAAGGCTCAAAATCTGGATTTTCGCTGTGGTAAGCCTTGTAGTTATAAAATAAGTTCTGGACAGAATCTGCGCTCGGTATTCTAAAGCCATCAAATAATATAGTTCCTATACCTTTGCCGCTATTGTCTATAGAGATGATGGTTGCATTCTTTCTGACATCACCAGCTGTGTAAGAGTTTACAAACTTCATGGTAGGCGTACAGAATCCAAAACCTAAATCTCTCCAGCCGCCTTTACCACCCACACGTGGTCCTTGCCAAGTACAATATCCATTGACACCAAAATCAGAATTATTAAATGTTCCGGTTTGGATTTCAAAAATACTCTCGGAACTATTGTTGCCTACGAATCTCCATATATTTTCATATCTTGGGTTGAGTGCATACTGACCAGAGTTAACTACAGCTTCGGTGAGTTCTGCTACTTTTGTCCAGTTTTTTTCGTATAGATAAACTTTTGCAAGCATCGCTTGAGCAGTACCTTTATTGATACGTCCGGGTGCAGTCATGGTTCTCAATGGAGTATTATCTACCGCAGATTGCATATCGTCTTTGATGACTTGATATACCTCATTGCGTGTAGCTCGGGTCTGAAACTTAGGATCAGAATTGGCGTCAGCCGCACTGCTAGGTACACGTAGTACAATAGGAACCCCACCATATAGGCGCACTAGATTGAAATAATAGTATCCTCTGATGAAACGTACTTCACCTATCCATCTATTTTTGGTAGCTTCGTCAACGGTAGCAGTCTCTAATGCAGTGAGCGCTTGATTGCACTTAGCTATACCGCCATAATAACCACTCCAGAGCGACCCCACAAAAATATTGGTGGGTGTATGTATCAACTGATCTAAGTCACCGATGATACCCGCTTGATCGGCTGCCGTACTACCTTTGTCAGCGTCATCTGAGATGATATTTGTACATGAGATAAAAGCTATACCATGTGTATCTCCACCACCAAAAGCATCACCCGATAACAAACTATTATATACTCCTACTACTAGATTTTCGGCAAAAGCTGGATCAGTAGCAGCTGTTCCTTGACCTTGTACAGGGACATCTAAGAAGTCACTTGAACAAGAAGCAAGTATAAAAACTGCAGCAAATACTACAGCCGCTCTATTTATAATTGTGATAAATGCGCTACGAACTGACGATGATTTATAGTTTATATGAAGCATAAAATTCGTTTTTAAAAGTTAATATTAATTCCAACTGCAAAAGTTGAAGTCGTAGGATAAGCATTGGTTTCTATACCCGCACGTGTAGGCGTATCTTCTGATAATTCTGGTGTAAATCCTGAAAAGTTCATTAAGGTAAAAATATTTTGCGCTGTTACAAAAAGCTTTAACGAACTCATTTTGAACTTGGTAAGTGTTTTAGGTTTTAACGTATATCCGAAGCTAATGTTGTTGAGACGTACAAAAGATCCTGACTCTACATAGTAGGTTGAAGCTGGTAAAAAGCCACTATTTGCAGCGGGTTGGTCATTGATTCCTGATCCTGGTGTCCATCTATTGTATGCAAGTGCTGACTCTACATTATCAAATCCACTTAATCTGAGTGCTTTTTTACCATTATATATTTGATTGCCTACGTTACCGTAAATATCAAAACTCAAATCAAATGCTTTATAAGTAAATTCAGCATTTACACCAAAATAGGCTTTTGGTTGGTATGAACCTACGAAAACACGATCTTTGTCATCTATCCTGCCATCGTCATTGACATCTCTGTATCTAAAATCTCCTGGCGATGCAGTAGGTTGTATGATTTGACCTGTACTATTGGTATAACTATCTATATCTCCGATATTCTGAAATACTCCATCCACTTGGTAAACATAGAAACTTCCTATCGGCTGTCCATTGTCCGTACGTGTGGTATATACCTGGCCAGCACCTATACCACCATCTAGAATAGGCTGACCGCCATTAAGTCCAATGACGCTATTTTTATTGAAGGTAACATTTGCACCTATTTTATAATCAAAATCTTTTGAAACTCTTGTGCGGTAATTTAAAGATAACTCTAGGCCCGTATTGCGTATAGAAGCCGCATTGGTCAGAATCACCCCATCTTTGTCACCTGTCACAGCTGGCAACTTGACATTTATTAATAGATCTCTTGATTTTTTGTCATAAAAACCGATCTCACCATAAAGCTTACCTTTCATCATCGAGAAATCCAATCCTAAATCAAACTCTTCTGTAGTCTCCCACTTGAGATTAGGGTCTTTGACTTGCGTAATGGCACTTCCCGTAGTAGCGATACCTCCACCAAATGGATAAGCAAGGTTAGGCTCTACAGTCACTGTGAAAGCATCTGATGGAATCCTGTCATTGCCTACTCTACCCCAACTGGCTCTCAATTTCAGGGTTTCAAAAAGTGAACTGTTGGACATAAATGATTCTCTCGTGATAACCCAGCCGGCACCTAAAGAAGGGAAATATCCCCAACGATTAGCCTTGGGTATGCGTGAACTACCGTCAGCCCTAACCGTTGCGGTGAGCAAAAACCTATCGTCATAATTGTAGTTTGCCCTGGTGAGATAAGAGTTTCTAGCCCATTTGTCGCCGCTACCTCCATTGTTAGAGGTGTTGGCATTTCCTGTATTGATGTACCACAGATCTTTGTCAGCAGGTACAAACTCCCTACTAGCTTGACCAAAAGCACTAGAAAATGCCTCTGCCGTAGTACCCGCCAGTATAGAGTAACTACTTTTGCCTACTTTATCACTGTAGGTAGCGATGTTGTCCCAAACCCACCTAAACGAATTGTCATTGGTGATACTTAGCAAACTGTTTTGTCGTCTTTGGTTACCTCCAGCCCTAAGAAAAGTAACTTCATCATTCTCAAACTGATTAAAATATCGTCTTTGATATCCGTTTCCTTTATCCACCCCGATACTTGATCTTAGCGTAAGCTTTGATGTAGGATTTACTTGGAGGTAAGCATTGCCTTGTAATCTATTTTGGCGGATATTTTGATCATTATTATTAAGGTCGAGCACTGGATTACCTACATTTTGATAGACTGATGTATTGCCATACCTGCCATCTACCAGACTCGGGATAGTCGGTGCTGCACGATAAGAGTTGTTGTAGGCTGCGCCTAGACTGACTTCCTGGTCATTGCTATTGGTAAATGAACCATTGAGTCCTAGGTTTACAAACTGACTTACTTTGTATTCTGTATTAGACCTTACGGTAAAGCGCTTAAATTTGCTATTGAGTACGATGCCTTCATCCTCTAGATATCCAAAAGAAAGGAAGTTGCTTGAGTTTTCTCCACCTGTAGAAATCGATAGATTATGATTTTGGGTAAAACCAGTTCTGAGGATTTGATCGTACCAATCTGTATCAAAGTTGCCTGCATCTACCGCCGTGCCCGTAGCCGCTGAGGCGTAGTTTGAATATTCTTCTGCATTGGCCATCTTGACAAGGTTAGAGGCTGTACGTACGCCTACAAAATTGTTATAATTGATCTTAGGCGCACCTTTTTGTCCTTGCTTGGTAGTGATAATGACTACGCCGTTGGCACCACGCGCACCATATATAGCTGTACTCGATGCATCTTTGAGGATATCCATGGAGACAATATCTGCTGTATTGATATTGGCAATATCATCAGTCAGTACGCCGTCCACCACAAAAAGTGCTGAGGTTCCCGCAAGTGCTGTACCTGTACCTCTGATCCTAACATTGGGCGACGCACCAGGGCGACCACTACTTATGATCTGTACACCTGCAGCTTTGCCTTGCAGTGCCTGGGTAGCTGTCATGACTGGTTGTTTAGCTAGTTCTTCACCTGATACTGAAGAGGTTGCACCAGTCACATCTACTTTTCGTTGGCTGCCATATCCCACTATTACTATTTGGTCTAGCAATACATCGGCAGGAACGAGATTAATAGTTCCTATATCAAATGAGTTAGTAACTACTCGCTGTGAGCTGTAGCTGATATAGCTTATCTCTAGCGTGGTATTTAAAGATCCTACAAGATTAAATATACCATATATATCTGTAATCGTACCAATATTAGTACCCTCTATCAGTATAGAAGCACCAATAACGGGTTCTTGGGTTTTGGAGTCGACTATTTTTCCTGTGATATTTTGGGTTTGCGCAGCTACGCCATTGGGTAAAAGAACCCAAACAGATAGAATGAGCGGCATTAAAAATGTAAGTTTGGTAAGTGGCTTAATTAACGTCATGCTTTAAATAATTGTGTGGATTTAAAATCAAAACAACACTTTTGCAATTTAATGATGGCTCAAAGCTAATCCAAAAAAAGAATGCTCTAAAATATCTAATGCTACTAAAAACTAAAACTTGTAAGTATAGATATTTAAAACTTTCAAATAGGCTTTATGACCTTGATTCCTCAAATCACACTGCAATATTAACAAAAATAAACCAAACTATTTAAATAATACTACGCCATGACTACGCCAAATGTGAATTTAATGTTAAAAACATAAGTTTTTACTAATAATTACTAAATATGATCATAAAATATTAAAAAATTGATAGGATATTAGATTAATAATTTATAAAATAATCTCCAAGATTAATGTCGGTCGAGAGTTCCATTTTGGCTCTTAGTCGGTATCTTTTGTTCTCAATACCGCGTTGTGAGATATTAAAAAGTGGAGCAATCTCCTTAGATAAAAGATTCATTCTCAAATAACAAGCTAGTTTTATATCTGCTGGAGACAAATCAGGAAAGTCGTGTTTTAGGCTTTTGATAAAATCATGATGCACCTCAGTAAAGTTATGTTCAAAAATATTTTCATCCTCTGTCCCAGATATGTTCTTATTGATGGTATCTACCAAACTCTTAAATTCTTTTGCAGGAAAATGCAGTGGTTCATTCTTTCTAATCTCAATCAAATCCTCTTTTATATCTTGTAAAGTCTGTTTTTTATGAATTAAATTCATCGCTACATTGGCTAATTCTTGACTTTTTTGAAAGTTGTCAGCTGTTAAGCGCGCGTTATCAAGTTCATATTGATGTTCACGTACCAGTCTTTCGTTTTCTTTTGCTAGTGATTCTCTTTCTTTCAGATGCTTATTGTCTTGAAATATTTTAATCCAATAAAGTATGCCCATCAAACTAAAGAAAAATAAAATATTTGCCCACCAAGATAAGTACCACGGTGGAGAAATATGAAATCTGATCGTAGATTTATTGTTTTGCTTATGGTCAAAAATAGTCAAAGTATAGTCACCTGACACTATTCGCGATAAGCTCAGTTTTCCTTCATTCGTGATTTCGGTTGGTTTATCGTTATTGAGTGTATAATAGAAGGTGGTATTAAAGTTATTGGTATTTTGACTATCGCTAAAGCTCACTTGCAATGTGGATTCGCTAGCATAAGGAAAAATAACTTTTTGGTCAAAATCTGAATTAACACAAATTGTCTCACCATTCCACTCAAGACTATAAATTTTGAAACTTCCTTTAGCATTTACGTCGCTGCTCAGACTATTTATCGATATCGACATATAGCCTTCATCCAGACATAACAGTACTTGTCCACCGCCGATGTGATCTACACAGTGATAGTCTTGGTTCATCTTAACATCAAACCTTTTGATCTCTGTGCCACCATTCATGACAATGATGTGGTCCCTAAATACTTTGATCCATCTACTCGAATCTATAACACGTATCAAAAAGTTCAGCTTGTTTGCCGTCATCTCGGCCGATGACGTACCATTCTTAGTGTAAGGCGGCAATTGATCAAAACACGAACTTTTGACATTATAAAAGTAGGTTGCACTTCTGCCTGATGCCCAAATCGTATCATTACGCTCCATGATGTCGTATGTACCACTATATGATAATCCGTATGAAACGTCTATGCGCAGAGCGTTGATTACCTTTTTTAATTCATGGTCAAGTGTGATCCTATAAATCCCGTCATTGATCACGCTCACCCAAAACTCATTGTCGTTAATTGCTATAAATTTTTTAATAGGTTTTTCAAAACCTATAATTTTTCGAGTAAATGTTAGTTCATCTTTCTTCAGTTCGTAAACCACTAATCCAGTATAAGTGGATTGTAAAATAATATCTTTTGATGACTTCAAAACCTCAGCGAACCAGCCGCCAGTGACATCACATATTTTGGTAGCTCGTTGGTTTTTGACCAAAAAAGTACCTTCATTATGTCCACAAAGCAATCCAGCGGGTGTGTCTAACACTTGCCATACTTGCCCTTGTGTACCGTCTATGAGCTGAAATTTATCTGAGTTATGTGACATGTTCTTGTCTTGATTACTCACATACAAACCTTGATTTGAGCCTACATATATATAATTGTCTTTCTTGATAATGGAATAAGTAGTGCCTAACTCTGCGAATCGATCATAATAATATTGCGCACTTTTGTCCATATCAATCACTGCAATCCCTCTATCCATTCCTATCCAGAGATAGCCTTCTTTATCCTCAGAAAGTGCCAAGATGGTATTGTTGATAAGTCCATTTTTTATATTTAGATATTCTGCTTGGTTACTGCATTTATCCAAAATCACTACTCCGTCTCGGATAGTTCCTACTACAATTTTTTCATCGTGTGTTAGTAGCAGCCTGTTGACTTGATTTGTCTTAAAGTAAACCTGTAATCTTTGATTCCAACCACTGACAAACCCTTTTGTGAGTGTAAAAACTCCATCGTGACTCGTAGATACGATAAGTCCATCGTCATCACAAGGATTAGCGAGCAACCCTGTAACAGTGGAATTATTAAAAAAATCGCTGCCAGGTATAAGGCTCAAAGTTAGGTCATTTTGGATTTTGAAGATACCTTTGTTTAGGACTTGTACTATCGGAGTACCACGTATATCCTGAACAAACATAACATTGGCAGGAAGCTCAATCTTACGTATATCATTTCCATTCAAAACGAAAAGCATAGAGAAAGATTGAAAAAACAGCTGATCTCCTACAGCGATGATATGCCAGATTTCTTCATTGGCTATACTAAGGGCAGCTAGCTGCTTAGTTAATGAATGATAGTGCATGTCATGACATACATCAGTAGTCCAGTACCCAAACTCACCATTTGTACCAGTATATACGTTGTCGCCTTTCACATAAAGTGCCCTGATGATACCAGCATTAGGTAGTTTAAAAATACGCCAATCCACACCATCATACCTTAACAAACCGTCAGAATTGCCAAAATATACCGTGCCATCGGCACCATGAGCAATTGACCAGTTTTGGTGGTGTGCATTAAAATCTGTAGTCCTAAAATTTTTGATAGCATAAGTATGTTGTCCATTGAGCGCAAAATACTGCCCAAAAACTAAAAGGAAGCAACATATTAATTTTACAATTTGAAACATAACCGTAAAAGTAAATAAAACCTCCAAAACATTTTGCAAACCACAAATATTTTAACTTATGCACCCAATAGTAAATAAGATACTAAAATATAACTTAATTATATATTAAATTAAATAAAATATATTATATCGGCAATGAATCATATTTATATATTAATAAAAAATAATATATTTTACAAAACGAAATTTTTAAAACAAAGTGGATTAATTACAACAATACTAATCCGAGTAAATTAAATCCATAAAAACCATCATCTCTAAAATTTAAAGCGTTCATTATTCATTATATCCTATTAAGAAATGATTATTTTTACAAAGTATTTAAATAAATGTCTTTTACTTTTTTCTTAATCCTATTTGTACAATATGGTTTTTATATAGCAAAATATACCTTTGCAAAACATCCCCAACACTTTTAGTTACTTAACCGCATCCTTTTTAGATATTATGACAATTTTGCTTTAAAAACAAATTCAAATAATCAGAAAAACATTAATAAAAGAGCACAAAGCAAGTCTTGTAAAATTATAAAAATCAAAAACCTAAATATTAATTTCCTAATGTTTTAAAATTTCCTAATTTTGCATTAATTTTAAATATTGAAATAGCTTAGTACGACACTTCAAATCTCTCTAAAATTAGTGAAAAGAATGAAAATCTTAAACTTATACTTGGAACGATTGAATCGTAGCGTATGAAATAGAAAATAAAAAGGGTCGTATGAAGTTGTCGCTGAATTGGTTGAAACAATATCTTACATTAGATTATACTAATGAAAAATTAGCAGAAATGCTCACTACTATTGGACTAGAAGTAGAAGGAATAGAGAAAGTAGAATCTGTAAAAGGTGGGCTAAATGGCGTAGTCGTTGGTCATGTTTTGACTTGTGACAAGCATCCTGATGCTGATAGACTTTCATTGACTACAGTAAATATTGGTAATGACGAACCGTTAAATATCGTATGTGGTGCACCCAATGTAGCTGTGGGCCAAAAAGTGATGGTTGCAACGATCGGTGCGGAACTGCACTTCTCAAATGGTGAATCTATCACCATCAAAAAAGGAAAAATCAGAGGGCAAGACTCTCATGGTATGATATGTGCGCTCGATGAGTTAGGACTGGGAAGTGACCACTCAGGTATCATCGTACTTCCCGAAGCCACAGAGATAGGTATCAAAGCTTCAGAATATTATAATTTAATCGATGACTGCGTATTTGAGATAGGATTGACACCAAATAGGTCTGACGCAACCTCGCAGTTGGGCGTGGCACGTGACTTGTACGCCTACCTAAAAGTAAATGAAAACTATGATCTAGAGCTTATAGAACCCGATCACCAGCATTTTTCGACATCTAAAGTTTCTTACAATATAGAAGTAGAGATCGAAGACAAAGCTGCATGCCCTAGATACAGTGGTATCATGATGTCAGGAATAGAAGTAAAAGAATCACCCGAATGGCTCAAAAAGCACCTTATTTCTATTGGCGTAAAGCCTATAAATAATGTCGTAGATGTCACTAACTATGTGCTAAACGAATACGGACAACCGCTTCATGCATTTGATGCAGATAAGATAGCTGGCAAAAAAATAATCGTGGGTCGTTCTACCGAAGGAATGGAGTTTGTGACTCTAGATAGCGTGAATCGCAAGCTAAGTAGCAGTGATTTAGTCATATTTGATGGTGCGCGTACACCTATGTGCCTTGCAGGTGTTTACGGAGGTCTAGCGTCAGGGGTCAATGTAGAAACAAAAAACCTTTTTTTAGAATCCGCATTTTTTGATGCAAAAATGATCAGAAAAACCAGTACTAAATACAACCTACGCACTGATGCAGCTAAAATCTACGAGAAGGGTGCAGATCCCAATATCACCATCCAAGCTCTCAAGCGTGCATGCAGTCTCTTAAAAGGCATAGCAGGTGGAGAAATCAGCAATTATACCGTAGATTTATATCCTAGAGAAATAAAACCTATAGAAATAAGGCTTTATTACAGTAATGTCAATAAACTTATAGGTAATATACTGAGCGAAGATACTATCTATAAAATATTGCGTGCGCTATCAATGGAAATCTCGCCGATAGATGATGATAGTCTAATGGTCAAAATCCCTACCAACAAAGTAGATGTGACCAGGGAAGTAGATCTAATAGAAGAGATCGTCAGAATATACGGTCTCGATAGAATAGAAATTCCTCAAAAAATCCAAAGTACGATAAGTTATTCTGCAAAGCCTGACAAGCATAAGTTCAAAGAGATGGTGAGCGATCACTTGTCTTCTATAGGATTTAACGAAATGATGGGGCTCTCTCTGATCGAATCTAGGTTATACCAAAACATAAGCATAGAAGACGCAGCTAAGTTTGTATTTATCAATAATACTTCAAATATCCATCTCGACATCATGCGTCCTGAGATGTTACTAAGTGGTTTGATCTCTGTGTCTTATAATCTCAATAGACAGCAAAATACGCTATCAATGTATGAGTTTGGGAAAGCTTATCTGAAAAATAATACAACCTACCAAGAAACAGAATTGCTGACATTATTTATGGTGGGTAAGCAAAAGGAAGAATCCTGGACTGCTGACAATAAAGCGACCAAAAGTTTTTTTGATCTCAAACAAGCAGTACAATCAGTTCTATCAAGACTAAGCATCCTCGATATAAGTACGACAGAAATCACTGAAAGTACTAAGTGGGCTTATGGCTTAGATATCAACTTTAAGAATAAAAAAATAGTAAGTTTCGGATTAGTAAAAAAAGAAATCACTCAAAAAATGGGTGTGAAATCTGATCTCCATTACGCAGAATTTTTTATAGAAAACATATTGTCTGCCATTAGTAATAACAAGATAAATGTAAAGGAGATAACTAAATTTCCTACCATCAGACGTGACTTAGCCTTAGTACTCGACAAAAACATAAAATTTGAGGAAATAGAGCAAATCGCTAGGCAAACCGATAAGAAAATGCTTAGATATATAAACTTGTTTGATGTGTATGAAAATGAAAAACAATTGGGTGAAAATAAAAAGTCCTATTCAGTATCTTACCATTTTGAAAGTGTAGAAAACACACCCCAAGACAAGGATGTAGATAAGATAATGAGTAGATTAATTACTCAATATGAAGATAAATTAAAGGCTTTTATAAGAAAATAATAAAATATTCAAAAACAAATAATATCTTTGATGGAAAATTCTTTGTTAACGACATTAGACCAAGTAATAAATAGCATAAAATTGCTAAAAGAAAGACATGCTATCACAGATCTCAAAGTCAAAGAATATGAAGAACAAATCGAACTTCTAAAAGTAGAGGTAGATATATATAAAGAAGAATTAACCAATATAAAAATTGCAACAGAGACAAAAAATGTTAAAATAGCAAGGGAAATAAACACTCCTATACATCTTTCATCACCAGACGAGACCAAGGTAAATAAAAATTTACCTCAAAGTCAACCACTCAGTGGATCATCAAGTGATAATAATGAGCAACTAAAAATCGAGCTCGACGGATTTATAGAAGAACTAGATCAGTGTATTAAGACCATAGTAACTAAAAAATAATGCAAGACGAAGCACTCATTTCTGAAAATATCACCATAATCGGCAGAACCTATCCTGTAAAATTAAGCAGGAAAGAAGCCGAATTGTTATCAGAAATCGAAGCTGATCTCAACCAATCAATACTAGGATATCAACAAAGTTATCCAGGTAAAGATAGATTGGATTACGTCATCATGACATTACTGACTTATGTTTTTGATGAAAAATCAACCTCCATGACAAATGGAGAAGTAGATGCAGTCAAAGACAAAATCGCTACTATTCAATCACTTCTAAAAGTTTAATCCTCAGCAATCACATTTCTAAAACTCTATTTGCGGTTATATAAAGGTTTATAATGGTTTCTTTTCAAATTAATACGAACTTGGAAAGAGATATTTTTTAAACAATTAAATCGTAAACTTAATGAATACAATAGTAGGGTTAGTAATTGGACTAGCTATAGGTGCCGTGATCGGTTACTTACTAGTCCAAATGACCATCAAAAGTAAGGTGAAACAAGCCAACGATAAGGCAGATATCACACTGAAAGAGGCAGAAATCACTGCCAAAAGAAAACTGGATGACGCAGAAAATAAAGCAGAAAAAATAACTGCCAAAGCTGAACAAACCAATGAGTCTATCAAACAAAAAAAGATTCAAGATGCACGTGAGAATTATTCTAAGCTGAAATCTGAATTTGAAAACTGGAAGGCAGAACAGAAAGTAGAGATCAAAGATAGAGAAATGACAGCCATCTCTCTAGAAAAAGATCTCAAAATATCTAAAGAGAAAATAGCACAAGACCTAGAAAACCTTGAGTCCAAATCCTCAGAGATCACTGCCATCAGAGAAAACTTAGATGTACAACTCAAAATCGTCTCTAAGAAAAAAGAAGAATTAGATACGGCTAATGAGCGATTCATCAAAGAACTAGAGTCGATAGCTAGACTGTCCGAGTCACAAGCTAAAGAGCAACTTTTGGAGGCTGTTAAAGCAAAAGCTCAGAACGAAGCACTTGCCATCGAAAAAGAAGCGATATCAGCTGCTCATGCTAACGCTAACAAAGAAGCTAAAAAAATCGTCATACAATCTATCCAAAGAATGTGTGCTGAATATACCATCGAAAATACGGTTTCTGTATTTAACCTCGAGTCTGATGACATCAAAGGTCAAATCATAGGCCGAGAAGGTAGAAACATACGTGCACTAGAGGCAGCTACCGGCGCAGAAATAGTAGTAGATGATACGCCTGAAGCAATCGTAATCTCTAGTTTTGATCCCATCAGAAGAGAGCTTTGTAGATTGTCACTCAAAAAACTAGTAGCAGATGGACGTATCCACCCAGCCAAAATAGAAGAGACTGTAGCCAAAGTAGCTAAACAATTAGAAGAGCAAATCATCGAAATAGGTGAAAGAACGATCATTGACTTGGATATACACGGACTAGCACCGTACCTGGTGAAAATGGTCGGTAGAATGAGATTCAGATCTTCTTATGGTCAAAATCTACTCAAGCACTCTATAGAAACTGCGCATCTGTGTGCAACCATGGCAGCCGAACTAGGTCTGAATCCTAAGCAAGTCAAAATGGCTAAGCGTGCTGGATTACTTCACGATATAGGAAAAGTAGCAGAAGAGGATTCTGAACTGTCACACGCTCTACTCGGAATGGAGATCTGCGAGAAGCACAACGAACATCCAGTAATCCTTAACGCCGTAGGAGCGCACCACGACGAGATGGAGATGAACAATATCATCTCCCCTATCGTGCAGGCTTGTGATGCAATCTCAGGTGCTCGTCCGGGCGCGCGCAGAGAGATCCTAGAGTCATATCTCAAGAGAATAGGTGAACTCGAAGAACTAGCGCTGTCGTATGATGGTGTTCAAAAAGCTTATGCACTTCAGGCAGGACGTGAACTAAGAGTAATAGTAGAGTCTGAAAAAGTAACTGACCAGTTTGCAGATGATCTAGCGTTCATGATTTCACAAAAGATTCAAGACGAAATGCAATATCCAGGACAAGTTAAAGTCACTGTGATTCGTGAGAAAAGAGCGACAGCATTTGCTAGATAATAACATCAGATAGTTTTCCATCAAGTTAATAGATATAAAAAGGCACAGAGTAATTTTTGTGCCTTTTTTTGTTCAATAGATTATCTAGGCTTAATAGACAAAAAGTAGGCTAGAATTGGCTGAAATCTATTTAGTCACTAGCTTTGCGGCAAATCAAAGGTCATGAACAAAAAAAGTGCTTTTACTGTAATAGTAGTATTATAAAGAAAAACGGCATTAGGAATGAAAATCAACATTACAAATGCTATTCTTTTAGGAAGCAATACATAGGTGGTAATAGATTAAATTCGTCTATACTTTGGAATGAATATGTTTTAGGTAAACAAAGTTGTGCCCAATTGGCTGCCAAGTATTACTGCTCGATCAGGACTATCCAGCGTAAGATTGATGCTCACATAGTTACTCTTAAAAAGGTCTATCCTAGTCAAGTAATAGTGCTAATGGATACAACTTATTGGGTTAAAGAATTTGGCGTGATGCTTTTCAAAGATGCTATTACGAAGCAGAATTTGATAAAATTTTTCGTCAAAACAAAAACCAATGCAAAATTTATAGAGGGTATCAGATTGCTCCAATCGAGAAGATTTGAAGTTCAGGCTATTGTATGCGATGGGCGTAAAGCTTATTCAGTCCTTTGCCGATATATCTATTCAAATGTGTCAATTTCATCAGTCAACCATTATTAGAAGATATTTAACAAGAAGGGCAAAACTAATTGCTGGTCAAGAACTTATGACTGTTTTAAACACAATGAAACAAGTGGATAAAGCAATTTTTGTCAGTTATACCTACTTTTATGTATTTTGATAAATTAAAAAAAGCAATAGTAAACTTTTATCACTATTGCTTTTGATTTCATTTATGGTATTATCTATCAGTGCCTTTCTCGAACATTTGGCGAGGATAATAATTATTGCTAGGATCTACATCGGCTAGTCTTTTGGATACATCCAACTCCACTTTCTCTATTTTACTATCTCCTACATCGACACTAAAACTATAGCTCGGTACTACCCATTCCCAATCTGGAAGCACTTTGAAGTCGCTAAAATACTTATCGCCTACCTTCTCGCCTCTCATCAGGTCAAGTGGGATATAATAATATTTCTTCTCACCATTAGCAAGTGTCACAGTCACATCTAGCGGCATTGGCATCAGTCCTACCCTTTTGATGATGGCAGTTTTGCCTCTAATATCATCCACATTATAGTCAATCGTATGTGTAGTATTGACAAAATATTCTTTAAACCAATCTAACTCCAGTCCACTAGCTTTCTCAGCTATACGTATGAAATCATTGGGGTTGGGGTGTTTAAATTTCCAGACGTCATAGTAGTTGTGCATCGTTCTGTCAAAGGCAGCTTCCCCGATTATATACTTTAATTGTACTAAGAACACCTCACCCTTAGTGTACGAAGCTACACCGTAGGCAGTATTGGTCTGGAAGTGGTCGGCATGCGTACTCAGTGGTTCTTCTTTGCCGCTTAACGCAAAATTTGAATAGCCAACAACTTCTTGGAGGTGAGGTTCTTGCTCGGCATCACCTGGAATCATTTGCTTGATTTTAAGCCAGTTCATCACCTCACTACTAGCATAAGAAGTGAAGCCTTCATCCATCCAGTGATACAGTGCTTCGTTGCTGCCGAGTACCATCTGGTACCAGCTATGCATCCACTCATGTACCGATACACCCACTAGGCTCGTAAATGTGCGCTCACCAGTAATCAAGGTCGCCATGGGATACTCCATACCTCCATCTCCACCTTGGATAAAAGAATACTCTTGATACGGATATGCACCATATCGCGGTTGGATAAATCGCAATGCCTCATCCATAATCGCAGGAAGTTTAGACCAGTTTTCATCAGTTTTCTCACCTGGTTGATAAAAAAATCTCATGGTCTTGCCGTCATAAGTTTTATAGACTATATGCTTATAGTCAGGGTCTGCCGCCCAAACGAAATCATGTACATTTTTGGCTTTGAAGTGCCAAGTCTGCACGTTTGGTCTGTTAGTGATTACTTTGTCACTGTAACCATATCCTATCTTGTCTTTATTTTGCAGAATACCTGTAGCTGCGATTATATATTTGCTCGGAAAATTTATCTTCACATCATAATCTCCCCATACACCATAAAACTCACGCGCAATATATGGATTTGCGTGCCAACCTTGATAATCATAATTACACATTTTGGGATACCACTGCGCCATGCTGTATTCTATTCCTTCAGCATTATTGCGACCGGTTCTCCTGACTTGCTGTGGAATCTGAGAAGTAAACTCCATCTCAAAAGTCACCTTACTTCGAGGTTTGATCGGACTAGGCAGTGTTACTTCTAGGATCGTGCCTTCTATTTTATAAGTTACAGACTTGCCATTCATCTTGAGAGATTGAATTTCTTGAATCCCTTGCTCTGATTTACTTAATTTTACAATACGACTACCGACCCTACGATCAGGATCAGGTATGTTTCTAGAGCGCACGTCCATCGCACTACCTGGTTGAAAAGCATTGAGATACAAGTGATAAAATACTTTGTACAAAGTATCAGGACTATTGTTATAATACTTTAGTGTCTGCTTACCTACGAGCTTATCTTTGAGCAACTCCATGGTCACATCCATCTTATACTCGACTTTTTGCTGCCATCTTTCGGGTTGACCCAAAGCATCTACAAAACTAAAAGAAACAAATATCGCTACTAAAAATATATACACATCAAATGACTTCATATTGCTTTTTAACATTGCTGAAAATTAATTTAACACCTAGAAAATATCAACTTATAACACCATAAGTTTTAGATATGTTCTTTATCGTCAGACATTCTCTGAGCTTGGATGCATAGGTTTACTTCCAAATAAATAACTCAATGATGACCAACCATACTTCCGATGGCATATATATATAAAGGTGGCAGCCATAATCAAAAACCCAATAATCATCATGACGGGCTTGACTTCGCCAACCTTAAAAATAGTATCCGTCTGAAGTACACTGCCTTCATAAGTAATGAGCAACGCTCCTATCATATTGGTAGCAGCATGCACGCCTAGAGCGAGCTCCATAGAATCGTCCATCACGGTGATGATCGCTAAAAACAAACCCGCAATGATATAATAAAAGCCCATAGTGACTACCCCATACTTTGCCACCTCTGGATTAGTACCATGCAATAATGCAAAAAATACACTTGTTAAAAATATAGGAACCCATCTATGTTTGGCATATACTCCCATGCCTTGCATCAAGTATCCTCGCACAAAAAGCTCCTCAAAGCTTGTCTGTATAGGCAACATCAACACGACTATAATCAATAACGGAATGAATTCGATGACGTCAAAAGTCATCATATATTCGTCAGGATACATAAAGTATGAAAAGATTTCAAAAGCTATTGACATTATCGCCCACAGTCCGAAACCAAATAGAATCTTACTATAATTTAAACTAGTTTTGGAAGTAATCAATTCTAAAAATGGTTTATTATGTAAGTATTTTACCACTAAATATAAGGCTACCATACCAAAAACGAACATCAACAAAAGCATAAAAAAGCCTACATTGAGGCTGAGGCCAAACTTAGAAAAATCCATATCGTTTTCGAACTCTGCAAATAAGCTATTATCCAAACTGCTGTCGCTATCTACCTTGTACTTGAGTAATAGTAAAAGTGGTAATTGCCCTAGCGAATAACCTACGAAAACTAGAATAGTACCTACGACGTACCTCCACCAATCATTCAAAAACCTAAAATCTGTATTTAAAAATTCATTCATGGAGCTTTTGCTATTTGATGTGTATTGAAATATAATCAGTGTCAAAATTATAAATTTTCTTCAATAAAGCGTATATTTGTACTAAAATATAGTGTAATCGTAGCAATCAAATATAATTTTCTTAAAAATTATGATTAGCTATTCTCTAAATTTGCCATATCAAAAAGACTAAGAATGAAAAGTAATATTCTAGGTAACCAATAAGCTAAATGCTAATAATAGAACTGAAAGTGATTATAAAAGCTTAGTATATAAATTTAGTATCTTCTCACTGAATACTTTGATGATTTATGGTTCCACATTCGATAAAAAATAATATCATAGTAGAAGCAATAGTCCGATAAGTTATAAAGCGGCGACTTTGCCAAAATCCAAAATTTTGCATTTAAGTTCTGTACTATTTTGTAGCTCTGGGTCAATATCATAGTTTATAATTATTCTTTCGAGTAGATACTGATTGTATAACTCTGTTTTTATATCTCGGACAGAGTAGCTAATTGGTTGATCTTCTTCGATGTCTTTGCGGATGATTGCTTTGGGTATATTTACTTTGGTCATGGCATAATTTACATGACTATATATATTTTCTTCTGACCTAGCTTGACGCTCATCTAAGCCCGTCCATTGTTTACCATCTCTGAATATAAATTCATTTTGAAATCGTGCTTTATAATATCTTACCATATGTATTGCA
>Ga0105045_10000200_pt1 | contig 38769 bp, 30 predicted proteins | sample MAT02_FD_78089 | JGI IMG/M metagenome (GOLD analysis project Ga0105045, IMG submission 78089) | Freshwater microbial communities from Lake Fryxell liftoff mats and glacier meltwater in Antarctica - MAT-02 (megahit assembly) | ecosystem: Environmental > Aquatic > Freshwater > Ice > Liftoff...
TAAACATTGTTTCCAGTATTGGTCATTTGTGTCGCGCCTTCTTGCCAAACAGGATTTGTAAATCCTCCTATAATGAACACACCATCAGGCGAAACGGCTGTTTCGGACATATCAACGCGGAAAGTGATGTCAGCTGGATCAGGGTTAATATTGCAGACAGAGGTGCATTGTTCGTAACAAAATTCAATAAGGTTCTGACCTTCGATCAACACCATTTCGCGATTATTTCCAACGTTGCACGCTGGGGGAACATCTTCATTCGAATTATCCGCACCTACCCAATCGTTACCGTTAATAAACTTGTACGCATATGTGCCACCAATAAGAGCTACATCGAGCTCATAAATTCCATCGCCATCGCCGTCGAGCAATTCAGACGCACCTGGCTGCCAGTCGGCACCAAAGCCAGCTTCTTCCTGCCAGTTACCAGCGACATGCACTCCATTTGGGCTCACCGTTTCCTGAGTCATATTTACTTTAAAAGTTACGGTGGATTGAACTAATGGAGCGCAAAGGTCACATGTTGCAAAACAAAATGGATCAGCTATTACAGCATTAGTTCCAACTACTACAGTTCGGTTTCCTCCATTTGCGCATGCACCAGGTACACTTTCATCTGTACCCCAGAAATCTCCGTTCAAGAACTTGTATTGGTACGATGCATTTGGATCAAGGTGCGTAACATAAGCGTATTTATTGTTAGCCGACAATGTAGCTGTGCCGTACTGGGGAGTCCAGTTTGGAGTAATTGCATCTCCAGCAACGTGAACACCTAAATCTCCAACAGTTTGATTGGTCATATCAATTTGCAAACGAACTGCAACTTTTCCTGATGGAGAAGACCCACCGAAAGTAATAGCAGGCAGCAAAAACCCATTGGGCAAGAATGGATTCCCGTCATTGTCTAAAGGATTGCTCCCATGCCATGCAGTAACAGCAAAAAAGCGATTTGAATTTCCTCCGCCCACTTGGCTGATATTTGGAATTGATTCTTCTTGCGGCCAATCATTTCCATTCAAATACTTGAACTCATATTGTCCCGCCGGTATATTCACATTCAATGTATAAATTCCATCGGCATTCGCATCCGTCATCGTTGATGCTCCGGGTTGCCAATCTCCACCGAAACCAGCTTCGCCTTGCCAGCTTCCAGCCACATGCACTCCGTTTGGACTTACGGTCTGGCCGTTCATATCCACACGGAAAGTTACACTCACCTGAGCCATAGCCGAAAGGCCGAAACAGGCTGTGAGTGCCAAAAGGTAAATTTTCTTCATAATGTTGTCGTTTTGAATTTCAATTAGGTTATTGTACTTAATACACTAACAAATTTAATGTAATTTCATCGCTTCCAATCACTTTCGGACAATGATTTCAACAAAAATATCTTTAATAACTATAAATCAGTTGATTAAGATTTTAGCCAAACTTGCATTCGCAAGCCTTTTATTTACGTTTTCGACGATTGACTCGCTTGCCCAAGAGAAGTCATTTACACACGTCGATCCTCCCCATTGGTACGTAGGTTTCCCGAGCGATACCCTAGAGATTCTTCTCCATCATCCGAAAATCGGCCTGAATGAAACGACCATCAGTAGTGCGGAAACAGGCGTACAGCTGCTACCGGCAAAAAAATTGCCCAGCCCCAACTACACCCTGCTGCGGCTCAACATTCCGCAAGGCACCCAGCCGCATACCTTTATTATAGAGTCGAAAGGCAAGGCCGGTAAATTCAAACATAGCTACACTTTGAAAAAGCGCAGCTCCCGCAAGCGAGGTCTCGATACCGAAGACTTAATCTATCTCATTACGCCCGACCGATTTGCGAACGGGAACCCGAAAAATGATGCTTTTACTGATATGCACCAACCTGGCGCAAATCGCGCAGAACCTTACCAGCGCCACGGTGGAGATATTCAAGGCATGATCGACCACCTGGACTTCATACAGGAACTTGGAATGACGGCTCTTTGGCCAAATCCCCTGCTCGAAAACAACCAGGACTTTGAATCCTACCACGGTTATGCCTTTACGGACTATTATAAAATAGACAAGCGGTTTGGGTCGAACGAACTTTTTAAATCTTTAGTGGATTCCTTGCACCAGCGCGGCATGAAAATGATAATGGATGTGGTGTACAATCACATTGGGAACAGGCATTATTTATACACTGATATCCCCGACTCCAATTGGTTCCACTTTTGGCCGGAATACACACAAACAAATTATCGTGCTACGACCTTGATGGATCCGTATGCATCGCAATACGATCTCGAAAAAATGCAAAACGGCTGGTTTGACAAACACATGCCCGACTTGAATCAACGGAACCCTGTGCTGGCCAAGTACCTCATACAACAAACTCTTTGGTGGATCGAAGCTTTCGACCTCGACGCTTTGCGAATCGATACCTATGCATATCCCGATCAGTACTTTATGCAAAACTGGGGCAAAGCCTTAAAAATGGCCTATCCAGATATCTTTCTCTTTGCGGAAACCTGGGTACATGGCCCCACGGTGCAAGGCTATTTTATGGGCGATGCACTTGGCTCAAAAACTAATTACCTCGATGCACTCACCGATTTTCAAGTGCACTATGCCATTAACGATGCGCTCACCAGGGCTCAATCATGGACAGATGGGGTAAGCCGGCTTTACTACACTTTGGCTGCAGATTACATCTACGAAAAGCCCGAACACATGGTCACCTTTGTAGATAATCATGACCTGGCGCGATTTCATGGCGTGGTGGGCAAGGATATCCGGAAGTTTGAAATTGGAATGGGTTTGCTTTACACCCTTCGCGGCATACCGAGTGTGTATTACGGCACCGAAATCCTTATGGCAGAAACAGATGGTCACGGCAAAATCCGGCAAGACTTTCCGGGTGGATGGCCGGGCGATTTAACAAATAAATTCCTTGCTCAAGGCAGAACAGATGAAGAGAACAGAGCTTTTGATTACCTGAAATCCTTGGCTGAATTTCGGAAGGCCCACCCCGCTTTGACCAAGGGCGGGCTAAAACAGTTCGTACCAGAAAAAGATGTTTACGTTTACGAACGCACCAGCGCTGCTGATCGGGTGGTGGTAATCGTAAATGTTTCGAATGAAGAAAGAATAGTAAACAATGCTAGATTTCTGGAAAGCGTTCCAACGGGTGCTACACTTGTCGGCCCGAGCGGTGAAGAGCGGATTTTTGGAGAAAAGTGGACACTCCCACCCTTCTCAATCTACATTGGAGCCCTGAAATGACTAAAGCTCTTTAACCAACTCCGTTCGCCGCTTCATCTCCAATAGTTCGCGCTCGTTGAAAAGCGGCTCGCGAATACGCAGTGTGAAAAGAGCTGCAAGCAAGAACAGTACTCCACCAAATACCACGTAATAAATGGCATAGTCGTCGAAGAAAGAGTGAACAATTGGACCCCCAATGAATCCATTTATTATTTGCGGGATTACAATGAAGAAGTTAAAAATGCCCATGTAAACGCCCATTTTCGAAAGTGGCAAGGAATCGATCAAAAGTGCATAAGGCATAGAAAGAATACTGGCCCAAGCGAAACCTATACCTACCATACTCAATATTAAGTAGTTGGGATCGGAAATAAAATACATGGAAAGTAGCCCAATGCCCCCGCAAACCAAAGCCAACATGTGTACAAATTTTCTGCTCGTACGGTTGGCCAGAGGTGTAAGAATAAATGCAAAACCGATAGCTGCAAAATTGTAAACGCCGAATAGCACCCCTACCCAATCGCCTGCTTCATTAAATTCCGCCGACTTGGTATTGCCCGGATCCAGGCCGTAGTGATGCGTAGCGACGGCAGAAGTGGTGTACACCCACATGGTAAATAGCGCAAACCAAGAAAAGAATTGTACCCAGCCCAATCGCCGCATGCGTTGTGGCATATTCACAAAATCGACGAAAATGTCTGTCATGCGGTGTTTGGCTGTACTCGCCGGCTCCGCGCTGTATTTTGCAAATTCCGATGGTGGATATTCCTTCGTAGTGACAATGGTGTAAATAATTGTTCCGATCAAGACCAATGCACCGATATAAAAGGAATAGATCACATTTGGCGCGATCATTCCTTCTGGGGCGCTATTGGAAATGGAGAATACATTGTTCAGAATCCAGGGCATAAAAGAGCCCAGTACTGCTCCTATTCCTATCAGAATAGTCTGCACACTGAAACCGAGGGTTCCCTGCGACTTGGGCAACAGATCGCCCACCAAGGCGCGAAAAGGTTCCATGGAAATATTGAAAGAAGCGTCCATTAAAGCAAGGAAGCCGATACCGATCCAAAGTATGGCGGAGATGCCCATGAATTCCGTAGCGGTGAGACCTTCGCCGGCGATTACCGATGAATTTGGAAGAAATGCCAAACCAAATGCGGCTAAAATCGCTCCAAGTAGAAAATAAGGTTTCCTTCGCCCAAGTTTTGTCCACGTATTATCGCCAAGGTGGCCGATAATGGGTTGCACGATCAATCCGGTAAAGGGTGCTACCAGCCAAAACCAGGATAGCTGATGCACATCGGCACCGAGATTTTGGAGTATCCTACTGGCATTGCCATTCTGTAGTCCAAACCCCATTTGGATTCCAAGGAAACCCATACTGAGATTAATGATTTGATTCAGCGCCAACTTTGGCTTTACGAGAAGCGCTGTATTGCCCTGCGGCGAAGGCGTAATTTGAGCCATACTTTAACAATTCATGATCGGCCAAATATAGTAGTTTTTGGATAGTGTGCATTGAACACTAAAAAAAGCGGCCGAGGCCGCTTTCGTAATTCATTCTTGGTTTGGGGAACGATTACAGTTTCATTACCCGTGCGGTTTCTACTCCGCCGTTGTGATAGAATCGGAACACATACTTTCCGGCCGGTTGACCCGAAAGATCGTGCACTAATTTGCGCGTGCTGGTGAAATTGCGAATGGCAATTTGAATTCCCGCTGGATTGTAAACTCGGTAATAACCCGTTCTGGTTGTTCGAAAATCGATTTCAACTCGCGCGAGGGTCGGGTTCGGATAAACGACTACTTGTCTCAGATTCGGATTGTTAAAACTACGGGTGTCGAGAACTCCTGAAAGCTCCACATTATCGACGAGCAGTAAACTTCCCACTTGCGGGTTTTCAGCATTACCCGATTCAAATGAAAGGCTGACGTGCGTAGGCGGTAAACTCATAAGAGCAAAGTCGGCGACAAAATCATAGTCCAATGCTTCGTAAGCCGGAGCGTCCATCAGTTCAAAATCTTTTGTAAATACTTCTAAAAATTCTCCCTGGTCTTCTGCAAAGAAGCGGATGGTTGCCAGGGCATTATCGCCGTTTACACTGAAATACTTATACTTGAAGGAGATGTTTGAATGATTGGAAGCCAAAGCGATATTTGGTGTTATTACGTCATTCTCGACCAATCCCATGGTACAAGTTGCAGTTTGGATACCACCGTCGCGTTCTTCGGTAATAAGACCAAGCGCTAAATCGCCATCGAAAGAATCGGAACTCCGGAAAAATTGGTTCTCCACGCCCGTGATTTCAACCGCGCAATGTTGGGGATAGAACACAGATTCCACATAGGACCACGATTCAAAATTGCCTCCGGCAATAGTAACTTCAGAATCTGCAAAAGCCACATTGTCGATCTCTACGAAACTTCCTTCAGTAAAAGGTGCATCGTTCGTTAATAAATCTGCAGAACCAATTCCTATCACACATTCATCGGGGTTAGCACCTATTCCTTCATCGAAGGTGAACAACATATTATTCCAATCCTGACTACCGCTTAATGGGAACACAAATGTGCCGGTTCCAAAATTACCGTTTCCAACAGGTACTCCGTTGGCTTTGAATTGTACGCTTACAAATCCGGTCGATTGCTCTGGAAAATTAAAACGCATATCCATTCGGATTCCGGCGACGTTGGCATCGCTCATTGGAAAACCATTCTCGAAAACAAGGTTTTCACCATCGTTCGTCGGAACTCCGCCAAATAAGAAATAACCTGGAGAAACTTCGCCTTGGTGCACGGTATTCTCGATGCGCATCGCTCGTGTAAATTCGCCTTGAACCGATGTTACGTTTAGGCTACCATCCTGAAAGAACGTATCATAATTAGAGCTCGATGTGGATATTCCGGTTACCGGATGTTCGAAAAGTATCAACTTAGCCCAACTTTCGAAATCGCCATTAGCGACTTGGGCGAGTAGCGGACTAAAAATAGTGAAGGAAAAGAGGGGGAGTAAAAAGTTTTTCATGTTTCAGTGTTTTGATTGAAGCAGTTTTAAATGCTCCGACACTTACGCCCCACTGAAAACAAGGTTACAAACCGCTGCTTACTCGCGCATCAACTTAAAGGAATTGATCAAGCCGTTGGTACTGCTATCATGGGTGGTTACCAATTCAGAATCATTGAGTTCGGGTAAAATTTTCTTGGCCAGCACCTTCCCGAGCTCCACTCCCCATTGATCGAAAGAGTAAATATTCCAAATAATGCCCTGAATAAAAATTTTATGCTCGTACATCGCTATCAAGCTACCCAAGGTATGTGGATCTATTTGCTTGCATAAAATAGAGTTCGTTGGTCGGTTGCCACTAAAAACTTTATGGGGCGCTATGCGTTCGATGGCAGCATTATCCATACCAGCTTCCTGTAATTCTGCCTTAGCTTCTGCTATGGTTTTACCCTGCATCAAAGCTTCCGTTTGCGCGAAGAAATTGGCCATTAATTTAGCATGGTGATCTCCAATTGGGTTTTGACTTTTGGCAACGCCGATAAAATCGCAGGGAATTAATTTTGTTCCTTGATGGATGAGTTGGTAGAACGCATGCTGACCATTAGTGCCGGGCTCACCCCAGATAACAGGTCCAGTTTCGTAATTGACTAGTTCGCCGTTGCGATCAGTAGATTTGCCGTTACTCTCCATATCACCCTGCTGAAAATAGGCAGCAAAACGACTCAAATATTGGTCGTAAGGCAATATGGCGTGGCTCGCTGCGCCCAAGAAATTGTTGTTCCACACACCAATTACAGCCAAGATGCCCGGCATAGACTTGGCACCTTCCTTTCGGAAATGGTCATCCATAGCGGATGCGCCTCTCAGCAAATCGGAGAAATGCTTAAACCCGACGGAGAGGCAAATAGAAAGGCCGATAGCCGACCAAAGCGAATACCGCCCTCCTACCCAATCCCAAAACCGAAACATATTGTGGGTATTGATTCCAAAATCGCTTACCGCTGCCTCGTTGGTCGAAAGGGCCACAAAATGTTTCGCGACATCTTTTGCCTGTCCACCTTGGTCCAAAAACCAAGTTCGCGCGCTGTGCGCATTGGTCATGGTTTCCTGCGTGGTAAAAGTTTTTGAAGCAATAATAAATAGGGTCGTTTCCGGGTCGATCGTTTTGAACGCTTCAGCAATATGGCTTCCATCCACATTGCTTACGAAATGAAGTTTTAGCTGATTGGCGTATGGCTTCAGCGCTTCTGTAACCATTACAGGACCTAAATCGGACCCGCCAATACCAATATTTACAATGTGCTGTATTGGTTTCCCTGTATAGCCCAGCCAGCTGCCTGAAATTACCGATTTGGAGAAGGTTTCCATTTGCCCGAGCACCGCCCGAACTTCGGGCATTACATCTGCCCCGTCGATGGCGATTGGCCCGCTGGTTTGCGATCGCAAAGCGGTGTGCATTACAGCCCTGCCCTCCGTTTCATTAATAGCATCGCCGCGAAACATGGCTTCAATGGCCCTTTCAAGTTCGCATTCGTCGGCAAGTTTGTAAAGCGCATCCATTACCTTTTGGTCAATGCAGTTCTTGCTGTAATCGAGCAAAATATGCTCAAAGCATTTAGTGAATTTGTTGAACCGCTCGGGGTCTGCTGCAAACAGCTCACGCATGGGCTTCGACTCCAAGGCCACGGCAAGCTCTTTCAGAGATTGATGAGCCGCCGTTTCGGTAAAATTAATTCGGGGTAGCATGATTTTTAAGCGTTGCGGTTAATGCAATTTAGGTCTTCGAAAGCTGATTTCAATCGTTTCACAAAGGTCTCTTCGCCTTTGCGCAGCCAAACCCGCGGATCGTAGTACTTTTTATTGGGTTTATCGCCCCCGTCGGGATTTCCGATTTGGCCTTGTAGATATCCTTCATTTTGTTGGTAATAACCACGAATTCCATCCCAAAACGCCCATTGCATGTCGGTGTCGATGTTCATTTTAATGGCGCCATAAGAAATGGCCTCGCGTATTTCTTCTTTCGAAGAACCGCTACCACCGTGGAATACAAAGTTGATAGGCTTAGCTTCTGTATTATAATGCTTAGCCACGTACTCCTGCGAATTATGTAAAATAATCGGCTTTAAAGAAACATTGCCCGGCTTGTAAACTCCATGCACATTGCCAAAAGCAGCTGCTACCGTAAAGTTTGGAGATATTCGAAGCAATTTCTCGTAGGCATACGCCACTTCCGAAGGCTGCGTGTAGAGCTTCGAACTATCTACGCCCGAGTTATCGACACCATCTTCTTCTCCACCAGTTACGCCGAGTTCAATTTCAATGGTCATACCCATTTTGGCCATGCGTTCGAAGTATTGCGCCGAAATCTCCATGTTTTCTTCAATCGGCTCTTCGCTCAAATCGAGCATATGGGAGCTGTATAAAGGGTGCCCATTTCGCTTGAAGCACTCTTCGCCAGCTTTCAGCAAGCCGTCGATCCAAGGCAGCAATTTTTTTGCGCAATGATCGGTATGTAAAATTACAGACACTCCGTATGCCTTGGCCATCTCGTGTACGTGGAGCGCTCCGCTTATGGAGCCAACTATGGCACCTTTTTGGCCTTCGCTACTAATGCCCTTTCCGGCAAAAAAGTTACCACCACCGTTTGAAAACTGAACGATTACGGGCGAGTTGACTTCTCGCGCCGTTTCGAGCACAGCATTTACCGAGTTGGTGCCTATTACGTTTACGGCGGGAAGCGCAAAGCCCGTCTCTTTGGCATGGTTAAAAAGGTCGGTTACTTCCTGCCCATGCAGTACTCCTGATCTGAATTTCACGATAATTGAATTTGAGCCAAATATACATATTATGAATACTTGGAAGGGTTTGATTATCATCAATCTCAGTCAAATCGAGTGGCCTGCAAACGTTGGAATTGGCGACACAAAGCGATTTACAAGCCCCGTGTTTATCGGTTGAACGGGGTGCAAAACTCCACCTTTTGAATTACTGGTTATTCTCTGTAGCACAGAATTGACGGAAGCTTGAGATGAGCAAGCATTCCCGGAGCTCTAAATGCAAATCACCAAATTGCATATTGAGCCGTTGACTATTAGCTTAAAAAGCGCTTTCTAAACCCCGAATAATCATCTGCGCCGTAGCCGGATTGGTAGCGAGTGGGATATCGTGCACATCGCAAAGCCGCATCAACATGGCGATATCTGGCTCATGGGGATGACGGTCGAGTGGATCGCGGAAGAAGAAAACACAATTAATAGAGCCTTCTGTAACCATGGCCGCTATTTGGGCATCACCCCCTCGTGGACCCGACTCTACTTTTTGAACCACCAAACCTGCACGTTCCACATGCGTGCCCGTGGTTCCCGTGGCGACCAGCTCCACATCGGCTCGGTGAAGGAAGTCTATATTCTTCATCAAAAAAGCCACCATTTCGGCTTTCTTACCATCATGTGCGATAAGTGCAAAGCGCATTATCGGTAGAATACATGGAAGCCGTATGGCTCCATTTCGATACCGTTTTTCGCAATGAACTCGAGTTTTTCATCGTCAAAAAGATTCGAAAATTCGCCCGATGGCAAAGACTCAAACGTTATTTTGGCGCGCTTTTTCGAAAGATTTATAATTGCCACCACTTCTTGGCCATTTCGGCTACGGGTAAAGGCGTACACCTCGTTATCGGCATTGGAGCGCAATCGCTTCGGACGATTATCGGATACTCCGTTCCAAAGTGCTTCATTGCTGGCGTGGAGCTTCAATAATTTTGAATAAAAATCTTGGTAAGGGTAATCTCTCCAATCAATCGTGTCTTTCTCAAAGAATTTCAGGGCTTTATCCAAGCCAGCTTCCTGACCACTGTACACCAAGGGCATACCGTCGATGAGAAAAGCAAGCGCTGCAAAAGCCTTGTGTCCATCCTTACCGTAGCGCTCGAAAACAGTGCCATTCCAAGAGTTTTCATCATGGTTGGTGGTGAAATACATGTGGTAATCGTCAACTTCGTAAAGCGAATCTTCCCTTTGCAAATAGGCATCGATGGCATCGGGTTTCATTTCACCTTTGGCAATACTGTTCATGATGTGCAATAAATCCCAGCCGTAATCCATGTCGAAAGCTTTCTGGAGCAATTCGGGCTTATTGGCTTCAGCAAGCATAAAAATATCTGATCTCATGCGCTCCAAGGAATCGCGGCAGGCTTCCCAGAAATCGGTCGGCACCATGCTCGCCACATCGCAGCGAAAGCCATCAATACCTGCTTCGCTCACCCAAAACTGCATGGCGTCGATCATAGCGGCGCGCATTTCATAATTGTCGTAATTCAAATCAGCCACATCGTACCAGTCGGTGCCAACGGTTGGCTGTAAGCCTCCTACTGAATCGAGGGTGTACCAATCCATATGCTCCTTCGTCCATACATTATCGAATCCGCTGTGGTTAGCTACCCAATCTATAATCACTTTCATATCGAGCGCATGGGCTTCGCGCACCAGCGATTTGAAATCGTCCATGTTCCCAAATTCCGGATTGATAGCTTTGTAATCCTGCACGGCATAATAACTTCCCAGCCCGCCTTTTCGATTCTCGACCGAGATGGGTTGGATAGGCATAATCCAAAGGATTTTGATGCCCATGTCTTTCAGTCGCTTCATATCGGGACAAAAGGCGTTGAAAGTGCCTTCCGGCGTGTATTGGCGTATGTTTACTTCGTAAATGGTAGCATTTTTCGACCACTCTTCATGCGTGGCGGGTACTTCCACCACTACTTCTTTTTCAACTACGGGCGCTTCCCCGCAGCTACCTAGTAAGAATAGCGATAATGCTAAGACTGGCAAACAAGACTTTGTCATGATTTAGTTGGTTAGAATTTCAAATGAAACGGGTTGGAGTGTGACAGTAATATTTTGCCCTTCTGCACTGGAATTAGTGCCGAAAGTAGATTGAAGTTTTGATGCGCTCAAATGAGCGGGAATTTTGAATTGAATCTCCTGTGCTTCGCGCCCGCTGTGTAAACAAACCACAGTGACTCGATCGAAATAGTTTCGTACAAATATCAGGTAATCTTCACTTTGCGCCAATACTTCTAGATCGCCGTATAGCAGCGCCATATTGTTAGCTCTTAGTTTGGCCAACTTGCTCACGACGGTTAAAGTTGATTTTTCGGCTTCCGCCAAATCATCGCCAAACCGCATCATGCGTCGATTGTCGGGATCATTCGCTCCAGGCATGCCTATTTCATCGCCATAATAAATCACCGGGATGCCCGGCACTGTGAAGTTAAACGCATGGAGTAGCAATAAGCGATCGTAACCGATGGTGTCCTTGATTTCAATGCGACGTGTCCAACCGGCGAGCTTCACATCTTCGCTGGGACTTACCGAGCCATCGGCAAAAGAGATAAATCGAGTGCGGTCTTGGTTTCCAGAAATATTGCCCATTAAGTGGTGGTATCCGTAGCCTTCAAGACTCTGATTTAGCACTCTGGTTAAATTTGCCATATCGCCATTATCACGGCTGAAAGCCGCTACAGCTGCATCGTAAAGATTAAAATCAAATTGAGCGTCGAGCAACCCGCTCCCGATATAACTTCCAATTAAATCGGGATTACCATAGGTTTCTCCTATCTGGAAAACCGCCCGATTCTGCGGCACCACCACTTCATACTTTAATTTTCGCGTAAGCTCGCGCCAAAATTTGAGTGGAATATGCTTGGTGGCATCGTGGCGAAAACCATCGATTTCAAAATTCCTAAACCAAAAAAGTGCAGAGTCGGTCATGGCGGCTACCACCTCATCGTTCTCCAAATCGAGGGTGGGCATGAAAGTGTCGAACCAGGTGGTAAGCCGATATTCATCCCAGCGCTCCGTATTCAAGGTGCCGTCGGGCAAATAGAGCTGCGTGGCCCACTCCGGATGCTGGATGTAAACCGGGTGCTCCTGGTGCACATGGTTGGCTACATAATCGAGCAGCACATTATTGGCCTTACCGTGAGCTGCACTTAGAAGGTCGGCTAAAGCCAATGAATCTCCGAAGCGCGTATCTACTTGACTCGATGAAATAGGCCAATAACCGTGATACCCGGAAAATTTGCTCTTAACGCCTCCTTTATCCCACAAGCCATAAGCGCCAAGGGGATTCTGCGTAATTGGAGAAAGCCAAATGGTGTTGACCCCTATTGCATCAAAGTATCCTTCGTTTAATTTCTGAACTACCCCTCTAATATCGCCGCCGTAATAATTGGCTACTGGTTTAATTTCGGGGTCACTTACAGGTTTGTCGATGGCAGTGTCTCCATTGAGGAATCGATCTACCATCATAAAGTACATAGACCAGGTGTGGTGAGCGGTTCTGTCCAAGTCAGCCGCTTGAAGTACAACCTCACCTTTTGCCAAAGGAATCAAAATATCATTGGACCGCATCGACTCATCGCTGCCATATACCCGAAGAAAAGTTCTTTCTTGACTGAAATCAAAATTGGGTAAATACAGTGCCAATCGGTCGCCGTTACGGCGGTAATTGTCTTCAGCTATTTTTTGATTTTGGAGCAAGATGAGCGGTTTTTGGAGCCCTTCGGGGTAATGAAATATTAAACTATCACCAGCCACGGCGAAAGTTGCTATCCGCGGAGCGGCAGTTATAGTTCCGACTCGAAATACGGAATTCAACCCACCATTTCCATTGTCTTTCGTTTCAGAATTGTTGGGGTCGAGAATCTCTTTCCCATCTTCAACTATCTTGTATTCGTAAAGCCCTGGATTAAGCACGAGGTTCGTTGTCCAAGTTTCGCCATCCTGGGTAAGTGGATTTGCTTTTGCATTCCAGCCGTTGAAGTTGCCTTTGACTTCAATTTGCTTCGCTTGCGGAGAAGCCGGTTTATACCGAAAAGTATGAGCCAATTGATTGGTATTGAAAACGGGGATAGTGTAGGTTTTAGCCCCGCTATGCACATTCATTTCCATCAGCGGAAGCAGGCCAGCCGTGGAATTTACATGTACAATAGCACTGTCGCGATCGAACTCGTAATCCATTTTACTACTGAAGGCGATAGAATCAATTTGTTCGGCTCCTTCGAAATAATCTAAAAGGTGGATATGCGTAGTGCCGTAAGCCAATTTTATCGGCGATGCGAGCCCTGTAATTCGCTCACCTAAAGCGAGTTTTTCTTGAATCGGATCTGGCTGATTGCAGGCAGCAAGGCTAACAGTGAGCGCAAGTATTGCGAATCGATTCATGTTTATCGGTTTATGGAGAGGGTAGATGAACCACTTATTTCATGTGCCGTGCTATAAAGCTTCAACTTTACCGATTCCGAAGATTTGTTTTCAACTGTTACTTCGTTGGTATTTACGGTAATACTAATCACACTGCCGCGATATACCAAATTGAAAGAATACGAATCCCAGTGCTTCGGAATCATCGGATCGAAGCTAAGCACCCCGTCGCGAATTCGTTTACCGCCAAAACCTTCAATTACCGCCATCCAGGTACCGGCCATCGAAGTGATATGCAGACCTTCGTCGGCTTCGTGGTTGTAGTCATCGAGATCGAGGCGGGATGTCCGCAAATACATTTCGTAAGCCTTCTCTTCCATGTCGAGCTTGCACGCCAGAACGGAGTGCACGCACGGCGAAAGCGAAGATTCGTGGACGGTACGGCTCTCGTAGTAGAGGAAGTTCTCACGAATGGTTTCTATATCAAAATGATCTTCGAAGAAATACATGCCCTGCAATACATCGGCTTGCTTGATAAAAACCGATCGCAAGATTCGATCCCAAGACCATTTTTGATTGATTGGCCGGTGACTTGGATCTAAATCTGCAACTGTTTGATCTTCCTTGTCGAGAAAACCATCTTGCTGAAGGTATAAGAGCGTTCCGGCCAGTTTGGGCTGGTAAATCTTCTCCACGATATCGCTCCAGGCGGTTAGTTCTTCCAAGTCAAAATTCGTTTTTGCTTTAAATTCTGACCAAAACTTAGCATCAGACTGGACTGTAGCTATACATTCGGCGGTGTACTGGAGCGTCCAGCGGGCTATGTAATTGGTGTACCAATTGTTGTTTACGTTGTTCTCGTATTCATTTGGCCCTGTAACACCGAGCATCACATAGGCTTGTTTGTCCTTGCTCCAGTTTACTCGTTGCTTCCAAAATCTGGCGATCGCCAGGAGGACTTCCAGCCCCCCTTCGTACAAATAGCTATAGTCTGACGTATGGCGGATGAAGTTGTAAATGGCAAAGGCGATGGCGCCGTTTCGGTGAATTTCCTCGAAGGTAATCTCCCATTCGTTATGGCATTCTTCGCCATTCATGGTAACCATGGGGTAAAGCGCTGCTCCATCGGAAAAGCCTAATTTTCTTGCGTTATCAATGGCTTTATCGAGTTGACGATAGCGATATCGCAGGAGATTTTTGGCCACTTCGCTGCCTGCAGTGAGTAGGTAGAAAGGAAGGCAATAGGCTTCTGTATCCCAATAGGTGCCTCCTCCGTATTTCTCGCCGGTAAAACCTTTTGGCCCAATATTCAGGCGGGCATCTTCGCCCGAATACGTTTGATTGAGTTGGTAGATATTGAACCGAATGGCTTGTTGGGCTGCAACGTCGCCATGAATCACAATGTCATTCATTTTCCACCGCTCCTGCCAAGCTGCGCTATGCTCAGCCATCAAGGTGTCGAAACCTTTATTTGTGAGCCCATCGAGTAAACGGTTGGCTTCAGCTTCTTGATTTTCCGAAGCTACGTGGAGCGATGAGACATTGACGGCATATTTGTAAATCGTCAATTCCCTTCCCGCAGCCACCGTAAAATCGTATTGATTTGAAACGAATTTATTGCGTTCCACCTGTCGGCCACGTAGGCTTTGCGCCCGCCCGTCCAAATCTATCTTTAAACGCTGGGCAGTGGTAACTTCAAAATCCAATTTCTTGGTTTTCAAAGAAACAAAACTACCGTTAGCAGTGGAACCTTTGGCTACTTCTTGCCAGAATTTTTCTTCGTAATTAGCATCTTGGTTTTGGACATCCCCATCGATGTAGGCTCGAACCATAATCTCAGGTTCAAATCCAATTGGTGTAAGGCTGTATTTAATCAATCCCGCTTCTTTTTCAACGATGCTCAGAAAGCGCAAAACCTTTATCTCTAATTGCTTGCCCTTTTCGAATTCAACTCCAAAATTGCGACTCAAAACGCCTCCTTTCATATCGAGCTCGCGGCGGAAATGAAGGATCCTGGCCTTCGCCAAATCAAGTGCTTTCCCGTCGATTTCTATGTCGATGCCGATCCAATTGGCGGCGTTGAGCACTTTCGCAAAATATTCTGGGTATCCGTTCTTCCACCAACCGACACGCGTTTTGTCGGGATAATAAACCCCCGCCACATAGTTTCCCTGTAAGGTAGTGCCAGTATACTTCTCTTCAAAGTTGGCTCTTTGCCCCATGTGTCCATTTCCGAGACTGAAAATGCTCTCAGAAGAACGCTGCATTTCAGGGTGAAACCCTTCTTCAATTATGCTCCACGCATCTTCGACATAGTGTTTTTTCATGCTAATTAAATCGGTTAATAAGGCTTAAATCCTGTCCTTCAAAAGTGGTGATTACAAAATCGGCGTCCGTGAGGATTGCGGGGTCTCCTACGCCCACACTGCGCATGTTGCCGGCGCGAGCCGCTTCAACACCGGCGAGTGAGTCTTCGAATACGATGCATTCGGATGGCAGAACACCGAGCGCCTTAGCTCCCAAAAGAAAAGTTTCGGGATGAGGCTTCCCGAGCGTTACCAGAGTTCCATCAATAATGGCATCGAAATAAGGCATCATATTAATTTTCTCAAGTATCAATCGGGAATTTTTACTTGCCGATCCCAGAGCTATGAGCAATCCTGCTCCTCGAATGGATTCAAAAAACGGCCGCACACCAGGAAGTATTTCTTCGGCTGTCATTTTTTCGACGAGTTCGAGATACCAGTCGTTCTTCACTTTCATCCAGTGCACTTTTTCGGCGTCAGATAGTGTCACACCGTCCTTTTCCAGAAGGATATCGAGCGATTTCGCTCGACTTATTCCTTTCAAGTGCTCGTTTTCGGCTTCGGTGAGGTCGAATCCCAAACTATTACAAAGCCTTTTCCAAGCCAAATAATGATATTTCGCAGTATCGACTATTACCCCATCTAAATCAAACAAACAAGCTTTGATCACGAGCGAAAGTTAAATAGTCTTCTTGCTAAAAAATTCTTTTTCGTGGTAGCGGTGCAGGCCATCAATTGGTTTTTTGATGATCTTGCCAATTCTTATACCGCGTTCGGCAGCAGCTTCGCGCAAAATGTCTTCATGGTAATAGGCTACCGAGCCAATAAAGTGTACAGGAATTTCGCGTGCATCGCGAAAGCAAAGTACATGGGTATCTAAAAACGCACCCAAGCCTGCTTTAATCATCTTGTGAACATAAGGCTCATGTTTGAATCGAGTAATCAATTTCATGAAAGAAGCGAGGTATACGTTGGCGTTAGGTTTCATATAAACCCTATCGACGATCTTATCCTTGGTCAGTAGAAATTCATCTACCAGTGCTTCGTGCAGGTCAATAGGCAATCGCTTGTATAAAAAATCGGCTAAAACCTTTTTACCAAAGTAGCTGCCACTTCCTTCATCGCCAAGGATGTAGGCCAAAGCAGGGACTTCTTCGCGCACAATATCACCGTCGAAATGGCAAGAATTCGACCCGGTACCGAGAATGCACGCTATGCAAGATTCATCATCATATACGGAAAATGCGGCCGCAACCAAATCGTGATCTACGTAAATTTCGGCGTTTTCGAAAACCCGCGAAAGTCCGCGGTGAACAATGCGTTTGAGAACAGGAGATGAACAGCCCGCACCGTAAAAGAAAAGCATAGACACATCTTTGGCAAACGTCATGAAATGTTCGTTGGCAAGCAACTCCGTTTCAATGGCATCTTCGTTGTGGAAATAAGGGTTGATTCCCATCGACTTAAAATCGTGGTACGCATCGGGGCTTACGATGAGTCTCCAGTCGCATTTGGTCGATCCGCTGTCGGCAATTAAAAGCATAGAAATGGGTTAAATTAAATAGAAAGTATGTCAGCGATGCGAATAAGTTCCGGATCGATGGTGAGTTTATCTGTAATGGCTTTCGCAAAAGTGGTAGCCACAACCTTTTGGTTGATCATTCCCACCATGCAATCGCGTTTGCCTTGGAGCAACATTTCGACCGAAGCCACGCCCAGTCGGCTTGCCAAATTTCGATCGAAGCAAGAAGGGCTTCCTCCCCTTTGGATATGGCCGAGGATCGTAACTTTTGTTTCGTAGAAAGGTGCCAGTTCGTTGACTTTGGCAGCAATTTCGGTGGCATTTCCGCTTTTTCCGCCTTCGGCAACGATGATGATATTACTGGTTTTATTTTGCCGACGGGCTTCTTTAAGCCGCTCCACCAAATCTTCGATTGGCATATTCCTTTCTGGGATGAGCACCGCCAACGCGCCTGAAGCTACTCCGGCATGCGCGGCTATGAAACCAGCGTCGCGCCCCATCACCTCTACAAAAAACACCCGATTGTGAGAAGCGGCCGTATCACGGATTTTATCAACCGCTTCTATCACGGTGTTGAGCGCCGTATCGAAACCTATGGTAAAATCAGTACCAAACAGATCATTGTCAATGGTGCCAGGAATGCCAATTATCGGAAAATCGAACTCCTTATTAAAAAGGTGCGCACCCGTGAAGGTGCCATCACCGCCGATGGCCACTAAGGCATCTATACCACTAGATTTCAATTTGGCGAAAGCCTTTTCGCGACCTGCCTTTTCGCGAAACTCCGCGCTGCGCGCAGACTTAAGTATGGTACCGCCCCGCTGGAGAATGTGATTGACCGAACGGACGGTAAGCTCTTCGAAATCGCCTTCCATCAAGCCTTCGTAACCGCGGTAGATGCCGGCCACTTGAAGATTATTGTAGATGCTTGTACGCACTACGGCGCGCACTGCAGCATTCATACCAGGAGCATCGCCCCCTGATGTAAAAACTGCTATTTTGCGTATTTGACTCATGTTCAGAAAACTTAAACGCTCCGTATAGTGTACCAGTAACACTTAGGAGGGCAGGGCAAAGAAACAAGATTTATTTGATACATTTGCCGACCTTAATAACGATGTGAAGATTACCGTTACTGTATGTCAATGCGCCCCGCTGTAGAGAAGCGTCTCAACCCGAATGTTTCTGTCGACTGTGTGGTATTCGGCTTCGATGGCGAAAAACTCAAAGTTCTCTTAATCGATCGCGATGGAATCGATGAACAGTCTGCAGAGGAAAAAGTATACGTATTACCCGGAAACCTTATTCTAAATGATGAAAATTTAGATGAAGCAGCGCAAAGGGTGCTAAATGAGCTATCGGGGCTCCACAATATTTACCTGGAGCAGTTTGGTTCTTTCGGCGACCCGGATAGACTCACAAAGGAAAAAGATCACGCATGGTTAAAATCCATTCGAGCAGAGCCCGAAGCGCGGGTAATTACAGTGGCCTATTATTCCCTGATCCGCGCAGATGCGTATAGTCTCCATGCCAGTGGCTTTGCCAAAAAAGCTTTTTGGCACGATCTCGACAACCTTCCTGAACTGGGCTTTGACCATCGCGACATTTTAAACTCGGCATGGAAAGAGCTTCAATTCAAGAGCAAATATCAGCCGATCGGCTTTGAACTCCTCCCTGAAAAATTTACGCTCGGTCAGTTGCAAAAACTCTACGAGGCCATTTTGCAAACTGAATTAGACAAGCGGAATTTCAGGAGGAAAATTATGAAGATGAGCTTTTTGGTTCAACTCAAAGAAAAGCAGATCGGAGTGCCGCACAAACCCGCGCGCTACTTTACTTTCGACAAGGATCGCTACCAGGCATACAAATCGCAAGATTTCTATTTCACCCTTTAATTTCGTAAAGCCTGGAGTTTTTCAAATAGAACACGCTCATCTTCAGAAAGATTGGTGGGTACTTGAATTTGCACTTCCACGGTTAAATCGCCTTCGGAAACACCATCGCCGGCAGGCAAACCTTTGCCTTTCAAACGCAGCTTTTTGCCCGACTGGGTTCCAGCCAAAATAGGCAAATTAATTCGGCCACGAGCCGTGTCCACCACAGCTTTGCCACCAAGCACAGCGGTGTATAAATCGATGTTCACCTTTTGAGTTAGGTCGTTGCCTGAAATTTCCGTGGTACCATCGCCCACAATCTGAATTTGCACAATCAAATCGCCGCCGTTCTCCCCTTTGCCAGTAAGCTTGAGTTTTTGACCAGAATAGGTATTCGGCTTTATGTGCAGGCGAATGCGGCTTTCGCCGATGATCACTACTTTTTGAACACCTTCAATGGCTTCTTTAGGCGAAAGCTCCAAGGTAGCGGTGCTATTGATTTTTCTGGGTTTGGCACTACTTCGCTGCTGGCCTGCGAAGGCTGAACCACCCGCGCCCCCAAAAAAAGCGTTGAAGAAATCGGAAAAACCAGCCCCACCAAAACCGTCGAAGTCGCTGGTATACTGCTGGCGCTGACCGCCCTGTGCTCCACGAGCCTGCGATTGCCGTTCGTAAGCTTGCCAGTTGCTACCCATTTCGTCATATTTTTTGCGCTTCGCCGCTTCTCCCAATACTTCGTACGCTTCGTTAATTTCTTTAAACTTCTCCTCAGCTGCTTTATCGTCTGGATTTTTATCGGGGTGGAATTTAATAGCGAGCTTCCGATACTTTTTCTTGATCTCATCTTGAGCGGCAGATTTTGCAACGCCAAGGGTTTTATAGTAGTCTTTATATTCCATGGTTGATTGACTCAATTTATCTGAGCAGTAAACAGAATTTCTTGTGAAGAATAATGGCTTTTAAAATTTCACTGTAATGTCCAGAAAACATATTTTTCGGATAATGAACCCATTCCTATTTGAATAATGAAATTAAGGATGCTGCACTCGAAACGACTTTAGGGCATAAAAACAACCCTAATTTTCATCACTATCGTTCTGAGCAAAGATCGATTTATTTTATCTCTCCAGAATTTTTAAAACTCAATCCGCGTAAATCCCAAAACTTTGGTAGTCACTTCGCAAGCGAACTTCCAACAAAAAAATAAACTCGATATCTTCATCACACCGACCGAATTTATAACGAGCGAGTATCTCAAAAAAAGTGCGGACTTTCTTAAGCCCGCACCCTTCAATCGAACCGTAAGCTTTCAATTAGCTAATGGCTATTTGTCGAACTTTTACTTTTTCAGGAGATTCTACTTTTGGAATCTGCAAGGATAAGATACCATCGACATAACTCGCAACGATGCTTTCGCTGTTCACAGCTTCGGGCAATCGGAATGAACGCGCGAAGGATGAGTAATTAAATTCGCGTTTCGTAAAGCGATCGTTTCGCTCTTCTTTGGCATCCTTGTTTTCCGCGCGGATGCTCAATAGATTTTCGTTGATTTCGACTTTGAAGTCATCCTTTTTCATGCCCGGAGCAGCCAACTCTACATAGAAGTTCTTTTGATCTTCACGAATGTTGGTAGCAGGGGCGGTACCCAGGCGGTTCTGTCCGTGGTTTGGCAAAAATTCGCCTTCGAAGAAATCGTTGAACAAGGCATCGAAAGGGTTGCTGATAGTAGCGGTTCTAAATTTTATGAGCGACATAGTTTTAAGATTTATGAGTTAAACATTCGATCAGCGACTATTCAAATGGCTCGCCAAACGGAATTGATGATAAGATTAATGCCAATTTGGCAGAAACAAAATATGTTTACAGACATAAAGTCTGAATTAAGTGGGTGGATCAGAAATGTTGACTTAACTCAAGCTATCCCACACGGGATCTACCGGAAGGGGTGCGCTGATGGTTATTTCCTCTTGCGATACAGGATGGGTAAACTGCACTCTTCGAGCGTGAAGATGTATGCTCCCGTCCTTGTTTGGTCTCGGAGCTCCATATTTCAAATCGCCCTTGATGGAGCAGCCAATCTTACCGAGCTGTGCCCTGATTTGATGGTGGCGACCTGTTTCCGGAAGGATTTCCAGAAAGAAATAGGTGGTGCTCTCTGCAAATAGCTTGTAGGTAAGGGAAGATAATTTAGCGGAGCCTTGGGGTTTATCTAAAGCCTTTGACTTATTCGTCTTTTCGTCTTTGAACAAATAGTGAGTGAGCTTGCCTTCGGTCGGCTCCGGTCGGGCACATACTGCGGCCCAGTATGTTTTTTGGATTTGCTTATCGCGAAATTGTGCCGTGAGCCTGCTAAGCGCTTTGCTCGTTTTGGCGAATAGCAGGATACCCGTAACCGGGCGATCAATGCGGTGTACCACGCCGATAAAGGCATCGCCGGGCTTGTTGTACTTTTTTTTGAGCCAATGCATTACCACTTCGCTAAGCGGTTGGTCGCCTGTCTTATCGCCTTGGACAATATCCGAAGAACGCTTATTGACGGCTATCAGGTGGTTGTCTTCATACAGAACTTCTAAATTTTCGACTGTGCTTCTCACCGCTAATATTGCTCTTGCGAATTTGGAAAATCACGCTTCCGTACGTCGGAAACGTAATGAGCAATCGAGGCTTTCATCTCATCATATAAATTATGGTACCGACGCAGAAATCGCGGACTGAATTCGTTGGTAATACCGAGCATGTCGTGCACCACCAAAACTTGTCCATCGCAGTCGGCACCGGCACCTATCCCAATAGTGGGTATGTCGATGCTCAGCGAAACTTGTGCCGCGAGTTTGGCCGGAATCTTCTCTAACACCACCCCGAAGCAGCCGATTTCATCGAGCATTTTGGCATCGTTTATCAAATTTTCGGCTTCTTGTTCTTCCTTCGCCCGCACAGTATAAGTTCCGAACTTATAAATACTTTGCGGGGTTAAGCCCAGATGGCCCATCACAGGGATTCCAGCCGACAAAATGCGCTCCACACTTTCTTTGATCTCCCGTCCGCCTTCGAGCTTTACGGAATGCGCGCCACTTTCCTTCATGATGCGGATCGAAGAGGTGAGCGCTTCCTTGCTATTACCTTGGTAGGCACCAAAAGGAAGATCGACTACAACGAGGGCTCTGCTTACAGCTCGAACCACCGCAGAAGCGTGATAAATCATTTGGTCGAGGGTAATAGGCAAGGTCGTTTCATGACCAGCCATCACATTCGATGCTGAATCACCCACAAGGATTACGTCCACGCCGGCTTGATCTACAATACGCGCCATGGAATAATCGTATGCAGTGAGCATAGCGATTTTCTCGCCTTTCTGCTTCATTTCCCGCAAAGTGCGCGTAGTAACGCGCTTGACTTGAGAATGTACCGACATGAAAAAAAATTCAGAGTGAGTGGCAAAGCTAGTAATTAAGCGATGCCACGAAAGTTGCCTTTCCTACCTTTCATCAAATGTTGCCAAAATTTCTTGCAATTTAAACCTAACTTCACAACTTCATTTTTTAGTCATTTTATCAGCATGAGCTTAAAGCGATTACTTTTCATTCCACTTGCCATTGCCACCTTGGCGGTACTAATTAATAGCTGCGAGACGGAAGTAGATCTGGAAGCACCCTATAAAAGCACCGCCGTAATTGTTGGTATACTTGACCTTCGCGTCGATACCCAGTTTGTGCGAATAAATCGCACCTACCTGGGTTCTGGAGATGCTAATATTTATGCTGGCATTCGCGATTCTGTCGAATACGCTCAGGGTGAAGTGGAAGCCTGGCTGATCAAGCTTCAAAACGGCAATGCCATAGACTCCATCCAACTCCTATACACGGAGAAACCATCGCGCGACCCGGGAGTTTTTTACAATACCAATGTAGCCTTCTACTACACTACGGAGACCCTATTTACCGATCAGGAGAATAGTTTTATACTTAATGAACCCTCTTCGGGATCACCCCAACTTATGCGATACGCGCTTAAAGTTAAGGCGCGGGGCCAAACATACCGAGCTGAGACAGATTTTCCTGCTATTGGAACTGCTTCTGTTACTTTCCCGCCATCAAGTAATCCACCGATCAAGCTTGAATTTTATCGGGTAAACAATAATTCCTTTCAATCCCTAGAATTTCGATACAATCAGAACCGCAAAACAGCCCGCTATTTGGGTGTCCTTCGGTTTAATTACAGCTACAACAACCCGGATGGTTCTCTGGTGCAAAATCAAATAATAGACTATGAATTAGGTTTTAACGACAATTCCGAGCTGCGGTCGGGAGCTACAAGCTTCCTCTTCAATAGCGAAAATTGGTACACTTTCATAGGGCAGCAGTTGAGAAGCAGATTGCCCAATGCGGAGAAAATAAGGGTCAAAAATGTTGAGTTCCGACTCACAGGGGCCAACGAAGATCTCAATACCTATATTAATACTACGCGTCCCAGCAACGATGGGGTAACGCCGATTCTGACTCAGTTCACCAATTTCGACAATGGAGCCATAGGAATACTTGGATCGCGTTCCACAATAGGAAACGCATCTTGGTTGCTTGATCCAAGCTTGAACATTATGAACAATAGTGAACTTACGGAAGGCCCTTGCTATTGCGCCGATCAATGGTCAGGTTCCAGTTTGGTTTGCACCAACGTCCTGACGGCCTGTCCGTAATTTTTCAATCCAGTCTTTGTCATTTTGTCATTCATTTTGACATAAAAAGTGTCAGTTTGAGTTGAATTTCGGCCAAGAAGCCAATGGTACAATCATTGATTTCGGGGTTTGTAGAAATTTAAACTTTACTACACATGAGCAAAATAATTGGAATTGACTTGGGAACAACAAACTCCTGCGTCTCTGTAATGGAGGGTAATGAGCCCGTTGTCATCGCAAACAGCGAAGGCAAGAGAACAACTCCTTCCATTGTAGCATTTGTAGCAGGTGGAGAGCGAAAAGTAGGAGATCCTGCCAAGCGTCAAGCCATTACAAATCCAGAAAAAACAGTTTATTCTATCAAGCGCTTTATGGGCAACTCTTTTGACGAGGTGACCAAGGAAGTAGCGCGGGTACCCTATAAGGTGGTCAAAGGCGATAATAACACCCCGCGTGTTAAAATAGATGAGCGTCTCTACACCCCACAAGAAATATCGGCCATCATTCTTCAGAAAATGAAGAAAACAGCTGAAGACTATTTAGGAACGAGCGTAACAGAAGCGGTCATCACCGTACCTGCATACTTCAACGATGCACAACGCCAGGCCACTAAAGAAGCGGGAGAAATAGCCGGTCTGAAAGTGCGAAGAATAATCAACGAGCCAACAGCAGCCGCTTTGGCATACGGTCTCGATAAGAAATCGTCGGACGTAAAAGTCGTAGTTTTCGACTGTGGTGGTGGTACACACGATGTATCGATCCTGGAATTGGGTGATGGAGTTTTTGAAGTACTTTCTACAGATGGCGATACCCACCTCGGGGGAGACGACTTCGACCAGGTGATCATTGATTGGCTTACCACCGAATTTAAAAGCGACAACGGCCTTGATCTTGCGAAAGACCCAATGGCATTGCAGCGTTTGAAAGAAGCTGCGGAGAAAGCAAAAATTGAGCTCTCGAGCTCGGCAAGTACTGAAATCAATCTACCGTACATTATGCCGGTAGATGGGGTACCAAAACACTTAGTGCGCACGCTTACCCGCGCAAAATTTGAGCAGTTGAGCGACAGCCTTATAAAACGAACTATTAGCCCATGCGAGAAAGCACTAAAAGCTGCCGGTCTTAGCAAATCAGACATCGACGAAGTAATCTTGGTAGGTGGAAGTACGCGAATACCAGCTATTCAAGATGCTGTAAAAAACTTTTTCGGTAAAGAGCCATCAAAGGGTGTAAACCCCGATGAAGTAGTGGCCGTAGGTGCTGCTATTCAAGGTGGTGTATTAACGGGTGAAGTAAAAGATGTACTTCTTCTTGACGTTACCCCGCTCTCTCTTGGGATAGAAACTATGGGTAGTGTATTCACACGATTGATTGACGCCAACACAACCATCCCTACCAAAAAATCGGAAGTGTTTTCAACGGCATCTGATAGCCAACCCTCAGTCGATATTCACGTGTTGCAAGGCGAGCGCTCTATGGCCAAAGACAACCGATCTATCGGTCGATTCCAACTTACCGACATTCCCCCAGCACCGCGAGGTGTGCCCCAGATTGAAGTTACCTTCGATATTGATGCAAATGGAATATTGAACGTTTCGGCGAAAGATAAAGCTACGAACAAGGAGCAAAGTATCCGTATCGAAGCGTCGAGCGGACTTACAGATGCGGAGATCGATCGGATGAAGAAAGAAGCTGAGGCAAATGCCGCTTCCGACAATGAAGCTAAAAATCGGGTTGAGACGCTCAATAAAGCGGACTCATTAATCTTTCAAACAGAGAAACAACTTAAAGAGTTTGGAGATAAAATCCCCGCCGACAAGCGTCAACCGATTGAAGATGCATTGGCCAGCTTGAAAAAAGCGCATGAAGCACAAGATATCGCCGGTATCGAAGCTTCGATGGAGCAAGTTAACTCGCTCTTCCAAGCCGCTTCTCAAGACATGTACAACACTCAAGGGGCGAAGGGCGCATCAAGCAACGGTGAGCCGCAAGGCAGCACAGCCGATGAAGAAGTAACCGACGTTGACTTCGAAGAAGTAAAAGACGAAAAGTAAAATTCCCCATCCCCTGAACTATGGAGCCGCCACACCTCTCAAGGTTGTGGCGGTTTTTTTTTGGAACAATGGATCGATAATACTGTTCTTTGCCCGATGCGAAACAATGAGTAGAAAGGGAGCCATTATAGCCTTAACAGCATGTCTGTTGGTCACCGCTATTGCGGCATTCACTTTGCCAAACACTTTTTTTGATTACGATTTCGAGAAGTTCTTTAAGCCGAGCGATCCAGCTACGGCCTATTTTCAAGAACATCGCGCCAATTTCGGAACCGATAATGACTATGTGCTTGTGGCGATTGAAAACAGGGAAGGCATTTTTGACCCCGAATTTCTTTTGAAAATTGCCGATTTCACGGCTGAAGCCGCGAAGCTACCGCACGTTGTGGACGTTACATCGCCAACCAATTTCAAAAGAAATATTCGCGAGCCATTAACCGGAGTGCTCTTCGAAAGACCCTTGCTCACCGGCGACCGGGCCCACGATTCGATTGCCGTGTCGCAAGATAAAACGGTAATGCACAATCTTTTTAGCGATAGCCTTACGGCGCTGTCGATAGTGCTCGTTACCGAAGCGAAACTCAGCAAAGCGAAATGCGATGAGCTCGCTTCTGCAATTAAAACTACCACAGAGCGCTTCGGTTTCGATGAGACACATCTCGCAGGCCGCGCCATCGGACAAGTGGTTTACATCAAAAAAATCAGCGATGAATTCCAAATTTTCATCTCGCTATCCTTAGTTTTTGTAGTTATACTGCTTTTCGCAATTTTTAAATCGTTCAGAGGCGTGATAATTCCACTGGCCACCGTGCTTTTGGCGGTGGTATGGAGTATTGGAATTCTCAATTTTTCTGGTTTGGGTATTAGCATTTTGCTCAATATGCTGCCACCGGTGATTTTTGTGGTTGGGATGAGCGATGCTGTGCACCTCTACGCCAGATATCTCGAAGAGCTCCGCGCCGGAAGGCCGAAGCCAGAAGCCATACGCCAAATGGTGCGCGATACCGGATTGGCAACTTTCTTGACCAGCCTTACCACAGCCATTGGCTTTGGATCGCTCTACTTTACGGGTATCCCTGCCCTTCAAGAATTTGGTCTCATTACGGGCGCGGGTGTTCTAGCGGCATTTGCTATAGCCATAACCCTATTACCTGCACTATTGGTGCTGCTACCCCAGCCCCGAAATGTGGCTCAGCCGGCCAATAGACTTTGGTCAAATCGACTTCGAAAAACGTTTCTTTGGATCGTTCAAAAGCGAAGGCCCGTAATAATCGTAAGCGTCTTTATTACTGCATTCCTTGCCTTTTTTGCTTCTCAAATCGAGCTAAATAATTTCTTACTCGAAGACCTTAAAAAATCAGAACCCCTTCGCAGAGATTTTTCTTATTTCGACACACATTTTTCGGGGGTACGGCCATTTGAATTGGGAATAAAACTTCCGGATAGTTCTGGGTTTTTGAACCCTGAGCATATAAAGGCTATTGACCAGATAGAGCAAAATCTACGAGATGATTATGGCGTGAGCGCAACTGTATCGCTCAGCACCATTAGCAAAGAATTAAACCGAATGCGCAAAGCCGGTAGAGCGGACGCTCAAGTACTTCCCGATTCCGATAGCGATTGGAAACCGATTATTAGGGATTTAGAACGGCTGCAAAAGGCTGGAAAAATCGATAATCTGATAAGTGAAGATGGCAATTACACCCGTATCTCTGGCCGTGTAGGCGATTGGGGAGCCCGAATGTTTGATACCAAAAATCAAAACTTTGAAGAATACATCTACCGAGTAGGATATTCAGAAAAATACGACCTAACCATTACAGGTACGGGAACCTTTATTGACCGAACCAATCAAAACCTAGTGAGCAGCTTAGGCAAGGGCTTGGGAATGGCTTTTCTCCTCATTTCTATCATTATTGGGGTTTTGTTTCGATCGGTGCGGATGGTGATAATAGCCTTAGTTCCGAACATCATCCCTCTTATCGCATTGGGCGGAATAATGGCGCTAATGGGAGTCCAGCTCAAGATGAGCACCAGCATCATATTTACCATAGCATTTGGTATAGCGGTCGACGACACTATTCACCTCCTGAGCCGGTATAGGCTGGAACTGTACAAAGGCCGGCAACCAATCTGGGCGCTGCTTACCGCCTACACCCACACGGGAAAAGCATTGATCTTAACCACTTTCATTCTACTCGGAGGATTCATCAGCATGTGCTTTAGTTCGTTCCAAAGCACCTTCTATATTGGATTATTGGTAAGTCTCACGCTTCTGCTCGCTTTGGCCTTCGATATGCTCCTGCTTCCGATCCTACTCCTTCCGGGAAAGAAAAAAATTTCAGTTTAGGAAACTAAGCTGAAACAGGTTTTCCTAAAAGTCGGATAAGTGTAAATAAGAGCCCGATGCCCAAGGGGAAAAGAACCCAACCATTAATCTCAAAGACACCTGCGAGCGCAGATAGCACCGTAGCCACAGCACCTACGGAGAGCGCATAAGGTAATTGGGTTTTTACATGGTCGAGGTGATTGCACTGCGATGCCAACGAACTCAGAATGGTGGTATCGCTGATAGGCGAACAATGATCGCCGAGTACAGAACCAGCCAGAACGCAAGCGGTGCAATTGGAGAGCATCATAAAGGCGGTTTGCGGGTCGAGCCCCGCATCGATAGAGAGTTTCCACGAAAGTGGTAAAATAAGCGGGTAAAGTATAGCCATGGTACCCCAGGACGTGCCCGTGCTAAATGCTACGAGACCGGCGAGCAAGAAAGTGCCCGGTGCGAGCATCCATGGGGCTAACTTCCCACTCACAACGCCAGCTAAGAATTCACCCGTATGAACGTCGCTTGTAACCTGAGCAAGACTCCACGCCAGAACCAAAATCGACATCGCCCCGGCCATGGTTTTAAAACCTTCGAGACCTGTTTCGATGGCTTTCGTAAAGGTCATTATGCGCTGCGCAACCGTAAGTGCTAAAGCCGTAGTAAAACCAACCAGCGAAGCCCAAAGCAAAGCTTGATAAGCATTGGCGCCGCCAACGGTTTTTGAAAGTTTTACGGAAAGGCCAATTCCTGTATCCGCCCAAATTGCAGCGTCATAACCGGTGTAGATCAACCCCACAACAGTGGTCACGATGAGGAGCCCTATTGGGAGTGCAGCATTTATTATGCGTAAGGGTGTTCCTTCGCTGGGCTGCATATCTGAGTCGAGTTCACGGCCGGGAGCAGCAAGATCCATTTCACCTTTGCGAGCCTTTGTTTCTGCTTTCCACATCGGGCCATAATCGCGTTTCATTAAGACAATTAACAGAATAAAAATCAAGCATAAAATGGGGTAAAAAGCATATTGCAATGAATTCAGAAACACGCCGTAAGCTCCAACATCGATCTTTGGACTACCGGCGTTGATAACAGCCAAAGCCTCGTCGATGTACCCTAATTCGGCACCGATCCAGGTGGTGATAAAGGCCACCGCACATACCGGAGCTGCTGTAGAATCGACAATAAAACTCAATTTTTCGCGCGAAACGCGCATTCGGTCTGTCACTGGACGCATAGTATTGCCCACCACGAGCGTATTGGCATAATCGTCGAAAAATATGGCGATCCCCATGAACCACGTAGCGAGTTGCGCCGATTTTGAATCGCGAACACGTGTTGAGATAGCTTGAACTATAGCGGCCATTCCCCCATTTCGGGAAACCAATGCCACGGTAGCTGCAATCATTAATGAAAAAAGAATTACTGCAGCGTGATCGGCATCGGCAAAAGCGTTAAGCACATAGGTATCGAAAAAAGTGAGCGGTGCCGACCAAACCGAAACACCCGGAGTGAAATAAGATATTATACCAGCACCTACTGTAACCCCGATGGCCAAACTGGAAATTACTTCCTTGAAAACCAAAGCAAGAAAAATAACAATCAGGGGCGGAACGATCGAAAGCCAAAGTGGCATTGGGGTGACAGATTTAACATAAGTAAAACCACCGATTTTGATGGAAAGTGGCTCATTGCGGTCAAACTTAATGTGCGCCTGGGCCTTCCCTTTTTCAAAATGGAGTTCTACATTTTCCCCGTTTACGATGGCAGGAATGGTGGCATTGTTCCACTCCGTGAATCCTTCCTGGAGAACAATATAGATTGAATTGTCGATTTCGCGAATTGCAAAACCGGAAAATTCCACGTCAAATGCATTCTGATCAAAGGGGAGATCATCTTGAGCTGCCAGCTTGCATATCGACGAAAGGCTGAGCAAGAAGATAATAAGATGTTTTTTGGCCATATCGCGGCGAAGATAATGAACCCTTCGAGCTATGAAGGATCGATCGAATGGAAGATGTAATTTTGTACTATGAATTTTGTCCGCATTCTTATCGTTTTATTTGTCCTTGTATCGGCCTGTAAATCCAAGACACCCATAGAAGGAGTATTTCCAACATCGGATGGTGGCAAGCTCGACATGGCATATCATGTGGAGCAGACCCAGGCAATTGTATTATTCTACCTATCGCCGCAATGCCCTTTAAGCGTTAACTACACGAAGAAAATAAACGAGATGCAACAAGAGTATCAAGATAAATACATAGAGTTTATCGGGGTTATTTCGGGCAGCCATTATAGTGCGCAAGAAACAGAACAGTTTAAATCGAAGTACGACTTGAAAATGGAGATAATAATGGATAAAAACTTCCTGATTTCTAATTTTTACAATGCCTCTGTTACCCCATCTGTAAATTTACTCGATAGTACAGGCGCCGTGCAGTATGCCGGTTCTATTGACAATTGGGCGGTAAGCCTCCGACGGAAACGAATAGCCGCGACCCAGTTTTATCTGGAAGATGCCATTGATGCTTATTTAGCCGGCGCACCAATCATTACACGCGAAACAGAAGCGATCGGATGCATTATAGAGTAATATTCTTATGCGTGCTTCTTGCCTCAGGAGTGAGCTGCACGGTGCCCGAAGAGCCAAAGGCAGACTCCATATCGATTACGGAAGTAAGCGATAGCCTGACCTTTTGGGGAGATGCTGCGCCAATAATATTCAAACATTGCACTCCTTGCCACCACAAGGATGGTGCAGGCCCCTTTCCGCTTACCGATTTTAAAGATCTTGCTTCTCGCATCAAAACCATTCGCCTGGCAATAGCCGATAATTATATGCCCCCTTGGCCTGCCGATCCCTCCTATCGACATTTTAAGGGCGAAAAAGTACTCTCGCCCATTGAAAAAACCATACTTCTCAGCTGGATCGATCAAGGTGCAGTGGAAGGCAAGAAAACCGAAAATGAAATAATTCCAATTACTTACAGCGATCTTGAATTAGGTGAGCCGGACCTTATTATCCCCCTTCCTGAAACGGTAGGGATACCCGGCAACGCCCGCGATTTTTTCGCAGTAGCGAGGGTGAATTTCGAGCTCAAAAAAGACACGATTTTAAAAGCTATCGCATTTGTACCTGGCAATAGACAGTTGGTCCATCATGTCAATGCGCACCTGATCAACTACGAACCTGGCAAAAAAACGAAGTACGGAGGGGGAACGTGGCTACTCGATGCTGAAAAATCCAGTTCGATGAGCGCTTACCGGCAATTGAATTTGGCAAATGACGATGGTACTTATCCGCCTATGTTAGTCTCCGCTTTCAATTACCTACCGGGGGTGGAGCCGGCAAGCTACCCCGACGGGCTCGGCACTACTTACATTGCTAAAAATGGAGCTTTTCTTTTAAACACGCTCCATTTTGGCCCATCGCCGATTGACACTACCGATCGAAGTGAAATACACCTTTTCTTTGCTGATCGGGCGCCTGAGCGCCCACTTCGCGAACTGCAAATGGGCACTTTGGGGGTTACAACCGTTGTCCCAGAGTTTGTAATTCATGCCGACTCAGTGAGCATTTTCACAACCAGCTATAACGTGCCAGCGGCCATGTCGGTACTAACCATTAATCCACACATGCACCTACTCGGCAAAACCTTCCAGGCATGGGCTTCCTCGCCGGACGGAAAAGATACTATACCGCTGATTTTAATACCTGACTGGGATTTCCGATGGCAATATTTTTACACCTTTCCAACAATTCAAGTGATACCAGCCGGCTATACCATTACGGCTAAAGCGAGTTTTGACAACACGGTGCATAATCCTTTTAACCCAAATATTCCCCCTATTACCATGCGCAGCGGTGGCGAACATATGAAAACCACCGATGAAATGTTCCAATTTTTTCTAACTTTCGTGGATTATCGCATAGGCGATGAAAATATAGAATTATGAAGATCATAAAAACCTTAAGCCTGTTGGCTATTTTATTTGCTACCGGAATGGCAAATGCACAAACCCAAAAAGTAGATTACGACACCGAAGCTGAAATGCAAGAGCAGATGCGGATGATTGTAAATACGCTCGGACTTCAAACTACTGAGATCGTTCAATTGGGAGGGATAATGGATAAGAAACGGCAAGAAAAAAATGCCCTTATTGAACAGATAAATGCCCTTAAGGCGCAAATGACTGCGGTTGAAATTCAGGCAGAAACGGAAATAGAAGGTATGCTTACGCAGAGCGAATGGGAGCGCTATATAAAAGAGATAAAGCCCGGCATCGACCAGGCTTTAAAAGAGAAGATGGATAAGGTCAAATAAGCTTAAAGCTTATTGGCCACCCACCGTATATTGTTGACTTCAATGGCAGTATTTCGGTCGCTTTCGAAGCTCAAACCACAAACTACATTTACGCGTGCCATTATGATGTCGCTAAAGTGTCGTATCGGAATGCTGACTTCGGTAAAGGTCGAATCGGTGAAGCTATGTGTCGAGATTTCTACGTAATCGCTTCTTCGAAATGGTTCGCATTGAGGATATTGCCAATTTTTACCGGAGATAAACAAGCGAATATAATCGGGAGAGCCCCCTTCCAAATCAATTAGGCGAACATCCATTCGCATAGTGCCTTCGGCGAAATCGCGGGCGTTGCGCTCATTCAATATACTGAAATACGATAAGTGCTTTGAATCGGTTCCTGTGGCAAATTGCAAGGAACGAAGTTCTGTTGAATCGCGCGGAGTGATCATTTCATTGATATCTCCCTGGCATGCCACCATGCGGAAAGCTCCTTGTTGAAGATCTCCATTCCAACCACCGCGCACACCATCGGCCCAGATAAGTTGTTCGGCATCATTGTAGGTGCATGATTCATCGTCCTTGAGAGCAGCTGGAGCATAGTTGGATGCCAAAGGATCCGTGCAGCCCGTTTGTTCGGGATCATTACCGCATGAAAGCGTAAATAAGGCGAGCGAAAAAAGGGGGAATAAATAATTCTTGCTTTTCATAGTTTAAGGGTTTGGGGACAAAAGCATTTAATGTATCATACCTAAATTGACTAAAAAGGTTTCTCCTTCCTTTCATTAGTCTTAGCTTTGGGAAAGATTAAAATTTGATCAGCTTTAGCCATGACCCTTATTCAACTCCGATACGTTGTTGCAGTAGACACGTATCGCCACTTTGCCAGTGCCGCCGAAACCTGCTTTGTAACACAGCCAACGCTCAGCATGCAAATAAGCAAGCTGGAGAAGGAGCTCGACATTCTAATTTTCGACCGGACAAAACACCCCATTGAGCCTACAGAAATTGGAAAAGAACTAATTAAGCAAGCCCGTGTGGCGCTGTTAGAAGCTGGAAAAGTTGTGGAAATGGTAAAGGCGAGCAAGGGCTTAGTGAGCGGCGATTTTAGATTGGGCATTATTCCAACAGTATCTCCGGTACTTCTGCCCCGCTTTCTAAGAGCGTTTACCACACAATATTCCGACATACACCTGCGCATCGAAGAGTTGCAAACCGATCAAATAGTAGATAAACTAGAAAAGAATCAACTCGACGCCGGGATTATAGCTACACCGCTGGCTCTAAATCATATCATTGAGCAGCCGCTCTACTATGAGCCATTTATGGCTTATGTGCCCGAAGGGCATAGATTGGCGAAAGAAAGTTTTGTGCTACACAGCGAACTCCAACTGAAGGATATTCTGCTTTTGAAAAATGGCCACTGCTTCCGCGACAGCGTAATAAACCTTTGTGCCAGCGCTTTTAGCGATCAACCGCAAAACGACCATATCCTGGAGCTGGAAAGTGGGAATTTTGAGACGCTCATCAAGCTTTCCAACCAAGGATTTGGAATGACCCTCCTGCCCTACCTTACCGCGCTCGATCTAAATGAGCAAGATCGGAAAAACATCAAACCCATAGAGCATCCACAACCCGTGCGGGAAATAAGCATTGTGACCACAAAATCGCAACTACGCATGAGTATTATCAAGATTTTGGGAGAATTGATACAAAAACATGTGCCGAAAAAACTATTGGAAAAACCAAAAGAAGATTTAGTCAATCCCATGAAATCCAAAATTTCTGCTGTTTAATCCCGTAGTACACTCCAGCCAATGAATGAAAAGAAATGCCCTGCTTGTGGAAAGTGGACCGACGGAAAGGCGGATCGTTGCGTTTATTGCCACACCGCTATCAGTCACCGGCTTATAGTAGAAGAAGAGAAGGCCGCACATGCCGAAAAAGTCCGCGAAATGCGTGAGCAGGATCCTTCCAAATTTAGACGTTACCTTTATAAGCTTTCGAAATCGGAAAAACCGGTTCATCAATTTCTGTTTCGTTCGCTCACGGTAGTTTTTAATGTTTACATGGCTATACTTTCCTTTTTTATATGGCTCATCGCCCTCATTTCGGGCTAGCCGCCCTGTTGCTCTACTTTCTGCTTCATGCTGCACAACATTATGGCATCGGGGGTTCGTTCTTAATATGCTATGGAAAAGATTTAGTATGCTTGCCCTTAATCCTCACCGCAACTGATATTCTAGCTGAAGAATTAAAAATTTCAAAACCTAAGCCACAGATTTGCACCCTTTTGGCTTTTGTTTACGTAAGTGTAATATTTGAAGGAATCTTACCCCGAATGAGCACAACCTACATTTCAGATATAAACGACATAGCGTGCTACGCAGTCGGTGGTACGATTTATGCGCTCTTAAATAGAAGCTATGCGAAGAACATAAGCTTTCGATAATTAACTTTACCGCTAATTAGAATTGTAGATTAAATAGAAATTATGAAATTCAAATTACCCCTTTTACTAAGTCTCCTTCTTCCCATTCTAGCGCTCGCCCAAGATTTTGCTTCCCTGAGTCCCAAAGAACGTATTGCCGCAGCAGAACGGGAGGAAGTCGAAGCCGCTCAAGATGCGTCCTATATGCAGATGATGCAGCAGGGGCACGAACTCTTTAAAAAACGACATTACCTCAAGGCCATTCACAAGTACGAAGACGCACGCACTCAACGCCCGCTCAATGTGTATCCAAAAGTGATTATTGCCGATATTGAATTGAGCATGAAGGATACGCTGACCACGCTGCGGGCCGTAGAGAAATTAGAACTCGAAAAACCCCAGTTGCCTGAACCGCCTAAGGCAGATACCGAGAAGGTTGCCGAACCTAAGCCAATTGATATTCCGAAAGAAACCCCGAAACAGCGCTTGGAGAAAGTGGAGAAATGGGAGGCGGAAGAGCGGAGAAAATTAGAACAAGCTCGTCAGCAGCAAAATGAAACCAAGCCAGCAGTTGCTGAAACGGCGAAAGGCGACGTTCCCAAAATGTCAGTTGCCGATTATCAAAAAGAACTAGCGCAAAAATATCCCAAAGGGATAACCGAAGAGATCTCTACCGAAGGAAATAAGACGATCACAAAAAGAATTGTAGTGTCCGGCGAAACGGGCAACGAGTATAAAAAAGTGGTGCACAATTGGGGTGGAGTATTCTTTTTCAAAAACGGAGAGTCGGTCACCGAGCGCGTCTGGAACCAAGAAACCCAGTAGGGCTTTTCTTTCGATCCAAGCCAGGACTTCTCAATTCACAACCATTGATAGTGATCTCATTGGCCATTCGTCCGAAGTTGGTGAGTATTTAACCTTTTATTAGCTGGTTTTTACCCTTGCTGCAAACGCAAGGTTCAGAACAAGGAAGAACGGTAGATTTACATATCATTTTTGGTTAAAGATGGAGTGTGCTGAGCAGAGCACCTGAAAGCGAACAGGCCGCAGGCCGTTCGCTTTCATTTTTTAAACTTATTTCATACATTCATCCAAAATCTCCACCGATGAAATTTTTGCAACAACAATTTACGGCCAAAGCCGGTCAACGGATCATCGTAACTTTTAGCAAGCCCACTCGTGTCTTGCTGATTCACTCTACTCAAATGTCGAAGTATAAAGGCGGGAAAACGTATAACTATTTCGGGGGCTTTGCCGAAAAATCGCCAGTAGAATTTGAAGTAACGAACGAAGGTGTGTGGCACGCCATTATTGAAAAAGGAAATTATAGTAATCCGCTGGAAGTAACAGGTTCAGCAAAGCTGGCGAAAATTAAGTATAAAACGCTCAACGGTTCTGAAGAGATGGAAACTCATAAAAAACTCGAAGAGCAATACGACGATACCTTGGAATGAAAATTTCTCGGGGTTTTCAGGCTCAGTTTCTTGCAGTGTGCTTGTTTGCAACGTCTTGCGAAACCAGAGAAAAAACGACTGAGCTTTCAGAACCCAGCCCTGCTCCTGCTGTTGAAGACACTGTGCCGCAGGCAGAACGGAAATGGCCTTTGCTGAATCAAAAGAATTTTGAGCCGTTCTTGATGGGATATTTCCAAACCCATAGTCAGCGAAAAATCGCCTTAAACACACCTTACGGCCAAATAAAATTCGAACTTTTTGACGATACACCCTTGCATACGGCTAACTTTTTGATGCTGATCGAGCGCGGTTATTTCAAAGGAACTGTTTTCACACGTGTAATCGATAAATTTGTGATTCAAGGCGGAACAAATGACAGCGAGATCGAAGAAGTTAAGCGCATTCTGATTGGAGCTTATGATCTTTTTCCAGAAATCCGTTCCAAGCGGGTGCATCGCAAAGGAGCATTGGCAATGGCAAGGGAGTATGAGAACAATCCGGATATGCTTTCTTCGGCCTATAATTTTTACATCGTGGAAGGCGAAGTGCTCAATATCCCGCAAATCATGTCGATTGAGAAGCAACACGACGTATCGATTTCATCGCAAAAAAGAGAAGTTTATACCACCATTGGCGGCACCCCCCACCTTGATGGGAAACACACAGTATTTGGGCAGGTGTATGAAGGATGGGATGCACTCGAAAAGTTATCGGCAATTCCTACCGATAAGTCCGATTGGCCTTTGGAGCCGCATTATACAGATTTTGAAATTATACAGTAAGTAATCTAACTGATAAGGCTTAAATGCCTTATTGGCATGCATTAAAGAGCATTCTCACATTCGAGCCTATCAGATAATTCCTTTAAACGCTGTATAGAAATGCGCAGAATTTGGAAGGCTGACTGTCTCATATCAAATCAATGCTCAACAGAAATGGAGTGGCTCGATATAATTCGTAATTTCCTGCCATGAAAAATATTTACTTCCTTATTTTTTTCAGCCTTGCTTGTATTGCTGGTAGAGCGCAATCATCCGAGATTCTCCCACGATACCTCACAGACGATGAGCGAAGCGCCATGCCGACCTACAGCTTTCCTGCTGCTCGTGGTATCGAGAATCCGCCCCCATTCAACAATCTTCGAACAATGGCCGAGTGGGAGGAAATTCAAGCGCTTACCATTACCTGGACGGGTTATCCATCGATTCTAAAACAGATCGTTCGTGCGGCGAAAGAATCCACACGTGTTATTGTTTTCTGTTCAAGCACCACATCGGTGACCAATTATCTTATGGGTAGTCAGGCGGGTGGTCCTTTAAATAACATGGATAATATAGACTTGGTCGTAGCTGATTTCAACAGCGTTTGGATGCGCGATTACGGCGCTAATACCGTTTACGGCAATCGCGTAGATAGTATCATCTTAGTCGATTGGATATACAACCGCCCACGCCCCGCCGACGACGTAATTCCCGAAGTGCTGGCCAATCATCTTGGTATAGATCTCTATTCCACGACATCTGCTCCCTCCGATTTGGTAAATACCGGCGGTAATTTTATGAGCGACGGGCAGGGAACTGCCTTTGCGAGTGAGCTTATCTTAGAAGAAAATGAACTGGGAAATCCCTACCAGGTTTCTGTTAAAACGGAAAGCGAAATCGACCAAATTCTCACGGATTTCCAAGGGATAGCCCGCTACATCAAAATGACTGCTCTCCAATATGACATCATAAACCACATCGATATGCACATTAAGCTGCTCGACGAGCGCACCTTGCTCGTAGGTGAGTATCCGGCGGGAGTGGCTGACGGGCCGCAGATCAATGCCAATATCGACTATGTGGTTAATACGTTTCTATCCTATTTTGATGAAGATTTCAAAGTGGTGCGCATCCCTATGCCCGATAGCCCGGGTGGCAACTGGCCCGATAGCAATCCTTCGGCCTATTACCGCACTTATTCCAATGGCGTTTTTGTGAATAACACCTACATCTACCCTACTTACCGCGAACAATATGATACCACTGCCGCACGGATCTACAGCGAACTCCTTCCCGGCTATATCTTGGTGCCGATCGATTGCGACAATAATCCCGACAATATTATTGCAGCCGCAGGAGCCATCCATTGCATTACGCATTCTGTGGGTGTGGCTGACCCGCTATTGATCACGCATAATCCGCTTGCAGATACCTACGACGATGAAAATCCATACACGGTGATTGCCTCAGCAGAGCATCGCTCGGGAGTGGGAAACGCAAACTTATTCTGGCGTGTGGCGGGAGATGCAGAATTTAATAGCATCCCCATGACGGCTTCGAGCGAAACAAACTGGGAAGCGGCAATTCCGGCTCAAGCGGTGGGTAGTATGCTGGAATATTTCGTGCAA